>Ga0164241_10000231_pt1 | contig 131201 bp, 117 predicted proteins | sample OricomyardsoilBY_FD_108780 | JGI IMG/M metagenome (GOLD analysis project Ga0164241, IMG submission 108780) | Backyard soil microbial communities from Emeryville, California, USA - Original compost - Back yard soil (BY) | ecosystem: Environmental > Terrestrial > Soil > Unclassified | place... | reverse complement strand
GCGCAAAAGGTAGTTGAAGCAGGCCAGGCCCAGCGCCGACACGAACGCCATGCCGTGAAAACGCGACAAGCTCGAGCCGATCTGGTTGACGCCCGTGTACACGGCGAACAGGCCGTACAAAAGAACGCCGACCAGCGTCACCACGACGGCCCCCCCCCAAACCCCGACGCCGCCGACTACCGCCACCACTCCCGCGACCGGCACCGGCGGCGCCCCCGCAACGACTTCTTCTGCGACGACGCCGGCGCCGTCGACCAGCGCGGCGCCGAAACCGGCCCCCGCGTTGGGTCTCGACCTCGAAGAGCTCAAGAAGACCCGACCCGAGCGACGAAAAGCGGAGGTCAGTCAGCTAAAAGCACGCTGGGGGGAGCTGCTCCGTGATTCGCGCGCTGCTGACGAGCTGAAGCAGCACGCGCAGCGCACCGCCTACCTGCAGCGCATTCGCGCGCTCGCGAGCAAGGCCAACGCCGCCAAAACCGTGCAAGCTGTCGACATCCTGATCACCAAGGAAGACGGCCGCAACGCCGACGCCATGAATGCGCTGCGCAGCGGCGCGCTGCCGGCCCCGATCGCGGGAGCGACCAAATGAGCCTCCGAAACCTGCTCACCCCGCTGCTGCTCGCCGCGCTTTGCGTCACGGGTTGCGGCATCTTGAAGAAAAAGACGGACGCGTCCCCGTCGGCTAGCATCGCGGCGGTGTCCCCCCCGATCGTCGCGCCCGTCGCGCCGCCGCCCGAGGCGCCCGTCGCCGTCGCGGAGCCGGCGCTCGACGAGGCAGCCGTTCCCGCCCCGCAAGACTTCGAAGACGAAGCCTTCGAGAAGGTCACGACCGCGAATTTCAAGACCGAGCTTCAGCGGCTGACCAAAGAAATCTCGGCGACGACGAAATAGTCGTCGGGCACGTCCAACGGGTGGCCGCGTTGCTCAGCGGCCGCCCATGCCGGTCGTCGAGATGCCCTGAATGAACGTCTTCTGGGCGAAGAAGAACAGGACGATGATCGGCAGCACCAGCAGCGCCGACGCCGCCATCAACAAGTGGTGCTCGCTGCCGCCGTTCTGCGATTGATATTGCTGGAGGCCGAGGGCCATCGTGAAGGTCTCGGGCCGGGTCAAGAAGATCAACGGACCCAGGAAGTCGTTCCACACGAACAAGAAGTGGAACAGCGCCACGACCGAAAGCGCCGGCCGCGCCAGCGGCAAGATGACGCGAAAGAAGATGGCAAGCTCGCTGCAGCCATCGATGCGCGCCGCTTCCGACAGCTCGCTCGGAATCGTCAAGAAGAACTGGCGCAGCAGGAAGATGTTGAAGGCGCCGCCGAAGAAGGCCGGCACCCACAGCGGCATCAACGTGCCGATCCAGCCCAGCGCGCGGAACACCGAATAAAGCGGGATCATCAGCACCGGAAAGGGAATCATCATCGTCGACAGCGTGACGCTGAACAGCGCTTTTTGACCCTTCCACCTGACCCGTGACAAGCCGTAAGCGACGAGCGCGCTCGATAGCACGGTGCCGGTCACGCCCAGGACCGCGACCAGCAGGGTGTTACCGAGGTAAGTCAAACACGTGATGGTGCGGCCGGGCGCGCCCCTTTCGGTCCAGGGCAAGACCGACAGCTCGAGCAGCTCCGACAGCGGGCGGCTCTTGTCCTTCTCGCTGGCGGTGAGGGCCCTGATCGCTTCGCCGTAGTTGCCCCACACTGGCGCGACGACGGTCTTTACGGCGGACGGCCGCACGTAAAAGACGCGCGGCGTGCGCTTGGCGTATTTGCTCAGCATCCACTCCGAGACCTGCACGTCGTCGGCGGCCACTGGACGCAGCAGCTTCGCGTCGAACGTCTGGTCGAGCTCGCGGTCGGCCACCCGCACGCGTTGCGTGACCCGGCCGCCGCTAAAGCGCGTCGGCTCTACCAGCAGCTCGCGACCGGCGCTGGGCCCCGCCGCTGGCACGACCAGCAGCTTCGGCGCCCCGATCGGCTGCGGGGGCGTGACGTACACCCGCTCGGCGCCGAGCGTGACGTAGTATTGACGCGGCAAGAGCTCGGGCGGCACCTTGCTCACTTGCTCGCGTGGCTGGAGCGACGTCGCGAACAGCCACAGCATCGGGGCCAGGAACAGCGCCGCCAGCAAGGTCAGGGGCAAGTAGATCAGCCGGGTCGTGCGCTCGAGCGGGTTGGGGCTTGCCATGGCGATGCTTCAGCGATCGTAATGGACCCAGCGCTTCGAGAGCCGCGTCGCGGTAAAGGTGAGCGCCAAAATGATCAAGAACAACACCCAGGCCATCGCGCTGGCGTAGCCCATCCGCAGATCCATGAAGCCGACGTTGTACAGCTGCAGCACGTAAAACAACGTCGCCTGCTCGGGCGCACCGGTCGCGCTGGTCATGATCAGCGCTTGGGCGAACGCTTGAAAACCGGCGATGATGCCCATCACCAGGTTGAAGTAGATGACGGGCGAGATCATCGGCAAGGTCACGTGCAAGAGCCGCTGCCAAAAGCCGGCGCCGTCGATGATCGACGCTTCGTAGAGCGCGGTCGGCACGTCTTGCAGCCCCGCCAGGAAGATGACCATCGAGTTACCGGCGCCCCAGACAGCCATGAAAATAATGGCGATTTTGGCCCACGCCGGGTCCGCCAACCACGCCGGTCCGGTGACTCCGACCTTCGCGAGCACGGTGTTGATGATCCCGCCCTGGCCCGAATACATGGTTTGCCAGAGCATGCTGCCCGCCACCAACGGCATCAGCGACGGCAAAAAAAACGCGGTTCGGTAGGCGGACACCCCCTTCACCTTCGAGTTGAGCAAGAGCGCGAGCGTGAGCGCGGTGACGATGCTCAAGCCGACCGCCCCGAGCGCGAAGAAGGACGTGTTGTACAGGCTCTTCCAGAACAGCTTGTCGTGCAACAGCTCGATGTAGTTGTCGAAGCCGACGAACACGGGCGGCAGGAGCACCGAATAGTCGCACAGCGAGTAGTAGAAGGCGGCCGCCAGCGGATAAAGTAGGAACGCCGACAAGCCGACGAGCCACGGCGAGCTGAAAGACAACCCGGTGAGCAACCGGCGTCGCTCGAGCGGGCTCAGGGCAGCCTCTTCTGGTAGATGGCGCGATCGCGATCGTAGGAGACTTGAATACGGCGCTGTACCTCGCCGAGCGCCTGCTCCGGCGTGAGCGTCAGGTTCGCGATCTTGTGAACGGCCGTGACGAGCTCGCGATTGTACTCGTTCCAAACGCCGGTCTTGGGCGCCGCCCAAGCGTTGGGGCTCGCCCCGAGCTCCGCGAACAGGGAAATGTTGGGGTTTGGATGCTGCGCGTAGAATTGCTCGCTCACCACCGCGAGCGGCGACGCCTTACGCTGGCCGAGACACAGCTGCTCCATCACCGCTTGCTGCTGCACGTAACGAATGAAAGCCCAGGCCTCGCTGGGGTGGGCGGCACCGGTCGGAATCGCGAGCAAGTCGGCCTCGGCGCTGGCAGCACCGCGCAGCTCGGGGTGATCGGCGGGAGCGGGAAACGGCGCCGCCCCCCACTGCATGCCGTCCGCGAACTTCTTGATGAAGTTGAACATCCACACCCCCTGAATCTCCATCGCCAGCTGCCCCGACAAAAATGGATTCTGAGCGCTGGCGAAGCTGCCGAAGGCGGAGCGAAAGCGCCGCACCGCGTCGACGCCGAGCGCTTGCGAATACGACGCCATCCAGCGGTAGGCGCGGACGTTCTCGGGCGACGCGATAGTGATCCGGTCGCCCTCGAGCAGCTTACCGCCGAAGACGAAGCCCCATCCGTGAGCCCACCAGATCGGCTCGGACGGCAAGAAGCCCACCTGGAGCAAGCGCTTTTGCGCCACCGGTACGTCACGCTGGTAGCCGAAGCGGATCTGTTTTTCTCCGTTCGACAGCGTGACCTCCCACTTGGTCAGCTTCTCCGCCATGGCGTCGAGCTGCTCCAAGGTCTCGGGCGGCTGCTCGGGGTCGAGACCTGCTTCGCGAAACAATCGCTTGTTCCAGTGCAACGCCACCGAGGCCGGCGCCGTCGGTAAGCCCCACAGCTTGCCGCGGTGGACGCCGAGATCGTAGTAGCGCCCCACGTAGTTTGCGCGCACAAGGCCCGATGTCCGCGCGAGCTCGGTCAGGTCGGTGAGCGCGCCCTTGTCGGCGTAGGCGGCCGTCATCGTGCTGTAGATGCCGGCCACGTCCGGCGGATTGCCACCCGCGCAGGCGATCAACAGCTTTTGCTCGATGCTCGAGACGACGACCATCTCGACCTCGATCGGTCGATAGCCCGGCTCGGCCGTGGCACGCGCGCGCTCGGCGGCGTTGAAGCCGTCGACAACGCGCGCCATCGCCTCGCCCTCGAAATCGGTCCACTTTTCCCAATAGACGACGTGCCGGGGGCCCGCGCTCGGCTCGGTTCGACTACGCCCGCAACTGCAGCAGAGCAGAAGGAGCGCGCACACGACGAGGGCCAAACGCATTTGCTTGCGCCCTGCACTTTGGCACTTTTGAGCCGGATCGTGAAGTCAATCGGCGGGGGCCGCCGTCCTCCGCCGCCAGCAGCAGCGCCCGACCGATGCCACGCCGCTGAAACTCGGGCTGCACCGCCAGGTCGTGCACGTTCAGTAGCGGCCGCGCCGCGAACGTCGAGAAGCCGAAGAAGCAGGTGGCGATGCCGACGACGGTTCGCTCGCTGAGCGCGAGCAACACGACCGCGCCGGCCTGGTCGCGCAACGCCGGGACCAGGCGCGCCCTGACCTCGGGCGGGAGCGGCTGCCCGCCGCCGACGGCGCTCTGGGCGTAGGCGTCCAAAACGAGCAGAAAGCCCGCGGCGTCCGCGGGATCGCTCAGATCGGCTTCTCGAATTTCAATCGACATTTCTCGTGCTCTGAGGCGTGATCACTAGCAGAGCCCATGAACGACCGTTGTCCCAAATGTGGCGCTGGCGCGCTGACGGCCGTCGAAGGCTCGATCGTCTTACGATGCAGGAAGTGCGCGGGCTTCTGGGTGCCGCCGCTCGCGTTCAACGAGCCGGGCATCGTGGAGCTGCTCAAGGAGCGAGACCTTCATCCCGAGCATCCGCTCGAACAAGATCATCGCACCGGGGTGTGTCCCGACGGCCACGGGCTGCTACGTCGCGCGCGTGCCAGCAACGACGACCCATACTTCCTCGAGCGCTGCGCGCGTTGCGGCGGGGTGTGGTTCGATCCGGGTGAGTGGTCCCGCCTGGCCGACGCTCGGTTACTCACGGACGTGACGAGCTTGTGGAGCCCGGCGTGGCGCGAGCACCTGTCGGAAGAGCAGAATCGCGCGTCGCTTCGCGCGGACCTGCGCTCCAAGCTCGGCGACGAAACCTTCGAGCTACTCGAAACGCTGGTCGACAAGCTCAGCCAACAAAATCTGAGCGCGCTTGCGCTGGCGTACCTGCAGCAGCGGCTGCGCGATCGCTGAGCGCGGCGCGAGCGCGACCTCTAGACAGAAATGCCTCATCCGGGCGTCGGCCGCGCCGGGGGTGGCCCTGTTTTGCCCCGATCAGCAAAAAGCGCAGCTCGCAAGGCGAATTCCTTCAAGTCGAGCGGCGCTGGCCGTTCACAACGGCAAGAGCTTCGAGTCGGCGGCGACGCAGCGGCCGGGTTTCGAAATCCGCGAGGGCAAAAATGCGATTGAACGAAGCGGAGAAGCTTTCACTCACCACGACCGCCGACGCCAAGGTCTTGCTCGTCGATGACGAGCCGGCGGTGCTGCGCGTGACGCGCCGGCGTCTCGAACGGCTCGGCTACACCGTCGTCGCTTGCGGCAGCGGCGCCGAGGCGCTGGCTTGCCTGGCCCGTGAGCCCTTCGACGTCATCGTCAGCGACGTGCACATGCCCGACATGGGCGGCCTGCGCCTGCTGCGCCTGGTCCGTGAGCGCGATCTCGACTTGCCGGTCGTCCTGGTCACCGGCAATCCCCACGTCGATTCAGCCTCGGCGGCGGTCGAGCACGGCGCGTTCCAGTACTTGATGAAGCCGATCGGAAAAGACTTGGGCGACGTCGTGGGTCGCGCCGCCACGATTGGCCGCATGGCGCGCACCCGGCGCGAGTACGTCGAGGAGTACGGGAGCGGTACCTTTCCGATCATCGACCGCGCCGGCGCCGACGTGGCGCTCGACCGGGCGTTTGCCTCGCTCTGGATCGCCTTTCAGCCAATCGTCGAGGCGAAGACCAACCAGATCTTCGCCCACGAAGCGCTGCTCCGCACCACGGAGGCGTCGCTGCCCAGCGCGGCGGCGGTGCTCGAGGCCGCCGAGCGCGGCGATCGCCTCCACGAGCTCGGCCGGGAGGTGCGGGGGCGGGTAGCGGAGCTGATCCACGACCAGCCCGCGAGCGGAATCTTTTTCGTCAACCTGCACCCGCGAGATTTGCTCGACCCCGCGCTGTACGATCCGGAGGCGCCGTTGAGCCTCGCAGCACCTCGCGTCGTGCTCGAGGTAACCGAGCGCGCCGCCCTCGACGCGCTGCCGAACCTGCGTCACCGGGTCGCCCAGCTACGCGCGATGGGCTTTCGCATCGCGCTCGACGACCTGGGCGCTGGCTACGCCGGCCTCAACAATTTCGTCTGTCTCGAGCCCGAGTTCGTCAAGCTCGATATGTCACTGATCCGCGACATTCACGACAGCGACGCGAAGCGCAAGATCGTGGGCACCATGGTCGGCCTCTGCCACGAGATGGGCCAGCGCATCGTCGCCGAGGGCGTGGAGCTGGCGGCGGAGCGCGATACGCTCGTCGAGCTCGGCTGCGACCTGCTGCAAGGCTACCTTTTCGCGAGGCCTGATCGCCATCTCTCGAACGCTCCCCAGCCCTAGGCGACGGCGCGCGGCGTCGCTTGCTCACCTTCCGCGCGTTTTAGCGTGAAGGAGAACGTCGTGCCGTGGTCGAGCTTGCTCTCCACCAGCACCGTCCCGTCCATCGCCTCCACGAGGTGCTTCACGATCGAGAGGCCGAGGCCGGTACCGCCCACCTCGCGTGAGCGGCCGGCGTCGACCCGGTAGAAGCGCTCGAAGACACGCGGCAGGTGCCGCTCGTCGATGCCGGGGCCATTGTCGCCGACTTCGACGGTGACGGAGTCGCTCGCCACCGTCACCGCGAGCCACACTTGCGTGCCGGAGCCGCCGTACTTGATGGCGTTGTCGATCAAGTTGGTCAAGACATGCTCGAGCGCGCGCCGATCCGCGAGCACCTTCGGCAGCTGGCCGAGCAGCCGCTCCTCGAGCGCGACGTTCTTCTCGGTCGCCCGCTCCCGAAACAAGCCCATCACTTGCGAGAAGAGCGGCTTGAGGTCGATCGCCTCGACGCTCAGCCGAAAGCCGCGGGCCTCGATGCGCGACAGGTCGAGCAAATCTTCGACGAGCTGCTGCAGGCGCTGCGCGTTGCGGTCGATGATGCCGATGAACGCCGCCGACGCGGCCGGATCGCTGGCGGCGCCGTCGACCAGCGTCTCCGCCGCAGAGCGGATGGCGGTTACGGGCGTGCGCAGCTCGTGCGAGACGTTGGCCACGAAATCGCGGCGCATCGACTCGAGCCGGCGCACCTCCGTGACGTCGACGAACACCGCCACCAGCTGCCGGGCTTCGCCGGGCATGCGTGCCACACGCGCCAGCAGCCGCCGCGGCTTGATGTTGCCGATCTCCACCTCTTGCGTCGTCGGCTCGTCGTCGGCGGCGGCGGCCGCGAACAGGTCGCGCAGCTCGGCGTTGCGTACGACCTCGAGCAGCGGCTTGCCGATGGCGTCGGCGGGCAGCAGCAGCAGCTCGCGCAGCGCCGGGTTGAGCACGACGATGCGACGCTGGGCGTCGAGCAAGAGGACGCCTTCCTGCATGCCCTCGAGGATACCCGCCATGCGATCGCGCTCGCCGCGCAGCTCCTGCATCGACGACGACAGACCGCGCGCCAGCTTGTCGAGCGTGCGGCCGAGCACCGGCAGCTGCTCTTCGCCTTCCAGGCCGGAGCGCGCCTCCAGGTCGCCGGCGACCATGCGCCGGGCGACCTCGTTCAAGGCGCCGAGCCCGCGCGCCGTCAAGCTCGCCATCGAGCTTGCCACCCCGAACAGCAGCGCGAACGACAGCACCGATGCCACGAGCAGCGCCGTCCGAAACTGGTCCAAAGCTCGGTCGACCCCGCTGAGCGACGCGCCGATGCGCGCCACGCCCCGCGAGCCGTCGGCAAAACGGAACGGCGACGAAGTGTAAAGGGTGCGCCCTTCGACGGTGAAGCCGGGCGGCGCCCCACCGCGCTGACCCGCGCGGACGGCGGCAAAATCAGGCTCGTTCGCGCGGCCGAGCGAGGGCACGCCGCCCTGTGAGCCGGCCAGCACCGCGCCGTCGATGCGCAGCAGCTCCACCCAACTGCTGGCTTCGGTCGCGAGCTCGGCGACAGCGCGCGCCAGCCCGGCCTCGTCGAACGGCGAGAGCCGCTTTGCCTCGGCCAACGCCGCCACCAGCTGCGCGCGCCCTGCGATGTCGCGCTGCGCACCGCTCATCAAGTGCGCCTCGAACATCGGGCGGGCGCGGACCTGGGCGAGCAGCGCCGTCAGCGCCACCACCACCAGCGCCAGTGCGAAGAGCCGCGCGCGCAGGCCGAGCTTCAAGCCATGGCCTCGTCCGGGGTGCCCACGAAGCGATAGCCCACGCCCCGCACCGTCTCGACGTAGTCGCGAGCCGCCTCCAGCTTCTCGCGCAGGCGCTTGACGTGCGTGTCGACGGTGCGGGTCGTGATGTCGGCCTGGATGCCCCAGACGTCATCGAGCAGCGCGCTGCGCGATTGCACGCGGTTGCGCCGGTCGTACAGGGTCACGAGCAGCCGGAATTCGAGGGCGGTCAGCTCGATCTCGGCCGCTTCCACCCAGACCCGATGCGCGGCGCGATCGATGCGCAGCACGCCGAACAGGATGCTGGCCTCGCTGTCGAGCGGCGCCTTGCCACGCCGCAAGATCGCCTGAAGCCGCAACGACAGCTCGCGCATGCTGAACGGCTTGACCACGTAGTCGTCGGCCCCGAGCTCGAAGCCGACCACGCGATCGATCTCTTCGCCGCGAGCGGTCAGCATGACCACCGGGACGCCGCGCGAGGCGGGCGCCTCCTTCAATTGCCTGCAAACTTCGGTGCCGCTCAGGTCCGGCAACATCAGGTCGAGCAGGATCAGGTCGGGGTGCAGCTCTTTGCCGAGCCTCAAGCCGTCACGACCGGAGCGAGTCGTTGTCACTTCGTGCCCGGCCTGGCGCAGGTTGTATTCGAGGACGGAGAGGATGTCCGGCTCGTCCTCGATGATCAGAATTCGTGCCATCCAGGGTCTCTGGGTAGAGGGCGGCGGTGACGGTTCGGTGACAGCCGTGTAGTACTACCGCGTCACCCCGCCCGCAACGGCCCGCCGGCCGCCCCCGCCCGCACTGCGACAGTGGCAATCTCTGATCGGCGGTCCAGAGCGCGCGCAGGCGCCGCTACTACCGGACCACTTCGACGCGGCACGTCGAGCTGCAGCCGTCGCCGCTCACCCGGTTGTGATCGTCGCAGGCTTCGCCTTCCTGCTCGATGCCGTCGCCGCAGTACGGACCGATCACGCAGCCAGGCTGGCACTCACCCTGACCGCCGTCGTTCACGCCGTCATCGCACTGCTCGCCGAGGCTGACGACGCCGTCGCCGCAGATGGGCGTGCATTCGCTCTTGGCGGTGTCGAAGCCGGCCAGCGTCAAACGGAAGCTCGAGCTCTCTTGCTTACGCTCGGCGTGGAAGATGTTCAGCTTGTAGACCTTGCCTTCGGTCAAACCGTAGGTGGCGGCGGTAGCGGCGCTGAGCGTGACGGTGCCGTCGACCGGCTGATGCACGTCGCCCAAATCGACGGCGAGCTTGCCGTTCACGAACACCCAGACGTCATCGTCGCCGGTAAAGTCGAGCCGGGCGTTGGCTTTGGGGTCGAATTTGAACCAGTAAATGACCTGAGTCGTGAAGTGGAAGTTGTGGGCGAGCTTGCCCGCGACGTGGTTGCCGATGGCTCCCGTCGGCAAAGCGCCAGACATCGCCACGATTTGGTCCTCGTTCTCCCAATTGAAGCCGTATTGGGTCGGGACCTTGGCGTCGATCCACGTCTCGTTCTTGGGCTGATCGTCGAGCGGGAAGAAAAGCGGCGTGCCGTCGTATTTCTTTCCGGGCACGAGCACGCCCGCGCACGAGTCGGTCGCGTTGCCCGAGATCGCAGCCGGGCACGGATAGAAACACGTATCGACGGTCGGGTTGAAGTTGCAACCGCTGAAGCCGGCGTCCGGATCTGCCACGCAGCCGGTGTCGCCGTTGCCGCAATAGCGGCCGTTCGTGTACTTGTCGGCGGACGACCACTGCTCACCCATCGCGCCGTAGCGATTGACGAAGCCGCCGTTGCCGTTGTCGAACAGCACGATGTCGCGGACGATCGGCTTGCCGCCCTTGTCGGAGTACCAGGTGTCGAGCTGGGTGATGCAGCCGCCGTTCTCACCCGCACCTGCCTTGGCGCTGGCGACGGGAACACCCGTGACCGGATCGAGGTCGGGCTTCACCAGACCCGTCATGGCGATTAGGCCGCGGTCCGAGCCGTTCGGGGAGAGCGCGCCTTTGCACTCGGGCTCGATGTCGTCGCCAGCCTTGTCGGCAAAGTCGCGATAGATGACCGGTACCCGCAACACACAAGCGTCGTTGATCTTCTCGCAGCTGGCCGTCTGTGAGCATTCGAAGCCCGGCTCCTTCTTGCACGCCGAGGAGCAGCCATCGCCGTCTTTGGTGTTGCCGTCGTCGCACTCTTCGTCGATCAGAAGGCCGTCGCCGCACTCCGACTTGCAACCGTCGGCCATGCAGGTGGGCTCGGTTTGGCAGGTGGACGAGCAGCCGTCGAACGGCACCGTGTTGCCGTCGTCGCAGCTCTCGGCGCCTTCCTTCACCTTGTCGCCGCAGGTGGTTTTGCTGCAGACGCTGGGCGCACCCTCGCACTTGAAGCCCGGCTCGAACTTACACGTCGCCGAGCAGCCGTCGCCGGGGGTCACGTTGCCGTCGTCGCACTGCTCGGACGAGCCGACGATGCTGTCTCCGCAGATCACGAGCTCGTGACAAGGCTGGCCGGGGGGGTTGCACGAGAAGCCCGGATCCGCCATCAAGCAGTTGCCCTGGCAGCCGTCGCCATCGACGCGATTGCCGTCGTCGCAGGCTTCGTCGTCGTCGAGCAAGCTGTCGCCGCAGTGTGGAGGCGCGGGCGTATTCGGGTTGCACGGCGAGCCCGGCTCCATCGGATCGCACATGCCGAGCACGGGACCGTCGTTACCGGTGTTGCCGTTGCCGATCACGAGCGTGCCGGCGGTGTTGTCGCTGCCACCCTGACTGCCTTTCGCGCCGCCGGTCGGCCCGGGGCCGCTTCCGACGCCCGAGGCGCTACACGCCAGGGCTAGACCAAGCAAGCCAACGTACGGCAACAACAAGCGAGTAACCCGCGCGCGCATTCACACACGCTACAACGAGTTACCGCGGGCGCAAGGGTGTTCACGGTTGTTCCGCTTCGACGCATGGCGTGCTCGTCGTCCTCGTCTGCTCGCGAGTCAGCCTGTTGGTGCAGCGCGAGAGTCGAGTCGCTCACCGACACTCGTCTGCACTGGAACTTTCCACTCCAGGTTACGCCGCTTCCGCCAGGCCGCTTAACTAGCTTGCCGGTCGCGCTCACGCCTCGGCCGCAGCTACAGCTCGGAGAGCCAGCGCGAAAGAGTCCGGCGTGACGGCACGCCGCTCGACACGTGCTTCACGGTTCCGTCTCGATCGATGAGCACGAACGTCGGCAGCAACGAGACTCCGTAGCCGCGCTGCACCTGACCGTCATCGAGCGCGACCGGGTACGAAATCGGCCAGCTCTGCTGCACCCGCCGCGCTGCGTTCGGATCGTCGTCGACGCTGACGCCGACGAAGACGACGCCGCTCTGCTGCGCTTCGCGATAGACCTCGTCGACCATCGGCGCGGCGTGCTCGCAAGCGCCGCACCAGCTGGCGAAGACCTCGAGCAACACCGGTTTGCCGCGCTGTTCATCCAGACGAAAGCTGCCGTTGCCGGCCGCGAGCGGGAGCTGGAACGGCTTGGCCGCCGCTCCTTCGCGGGGACCGGAGCCACCGCGGGTCAGCAGCACGCCGAGCAGCCCTGCCATCCCCGCGTAGAGCGCAAAGTCCACCGCCTTCGAGAGCTTGCTGCGCGGCTCCGCGCGGTGGGCGTCGGACGTCGAGCTCAAGGTGCCAAGAGCCGCCTGCCGAGCCCAAACCCCGCCAGGGCCAGCGCGAACACCACCGCCCCATGCGCCAGACACGAATGAAAGGCCTCATGACTGGAACAGGCGATGCTCATGCCCGAGCCCGAAGCCAAGCCCGCCACCATGCCGATCATCGCCCCCGACAGGCCCGGGTTGTACGGATCCGTTCGCCGCCACGCCACGAGCGCCCCGCCCGCAATCAGGGCGCCGAAGAACAACGCGATCAGGCCGCAGCCGAGGGCGTGCCCGGCGGGATAGCCCTGGGCAAACTTCGCGAACGCGAAGTGCTCGGTAGAGATCAGCGCCAGGTAGGCAATGAACAACAGCGGCACTCCGAGCAGGATGCACAAGCGCAGCGCGCGCGACCCGCGCTTACCGGGCGGGCGCGCCAGCGCGACGAACACCAGCAACGCTTGCGCGCCGAGCCAGCCGATCGCTCCCAGCAGCGCCGTACGCACCACGCTCGACGGGCGATGATCCGCCACCGCGTACCAGGTGTAGTAGCCCAAGAGCAGCGCCGACAACCCGAGCGTCAAAAGCGCGCGCCCGACCGCGGAGACTCCGCGCTGCGGGCACAGACCCTTGGTGCACGCCCCGCGAATGGCCTTGCTACAGGTCTCACTCGGAGTGACCGTCGCGCCCGGCCAAGGCAAATCTGCGAGCGGGTCTTTCTGGGTCATGCGGAGCGTTGAAAGCTTTCGAGCTCTTTGCGCAGCTGATTGTAGCCGCGGTGTACTCGAAGTTTGACGGCGGTCTCGGTCGTGCCAAGCACGCTGGCGGCTTCTTGAATGCTAAGCCCGGTGATCTTGGTGAGCTCGATGGCCTCGCGGTAGCTCTCGGGCAACTTTTGCAGCGCCTGATCTAGGGCGTCGGACATCTCGACTGGTACCGCCGGCGCCTCCGGCCGCGGCTCGGGCAGGCTGCCGTCCGCGCTCAAATCTTCGTTTCTCACCGCCGCGGCGCGGCGCTCATCCAGGAAGGACCTGCGCGCGATCGCGATCGCCCAGGGCAAGACGGGAGCTCCTTTGAGGTAGCTGGCTCGCGCGCGGTGCATCTTCGTGAAGGTGATCTGCAGCAGATCTTCAGCGCGGGCGCGATTGCGAGTCAAACGGAGCAGGTAGCCCATGAGGGTGGATGACAGCTTGCGGTAAAGTCCATCGAACGCTTCCGCGTTCCCATCGACGTAGCGCTCCATGAGCTCTTCCGCGGATCTCGCGGAAGTGTCTGGGCTAGCCGGCGCGTCCAAGCCGGCGTGTCGTATACCGGCCCACAGTGGAGCGCCAGAAGATGCCCACAAGCCAGTCCTACGTCAGGCGCCTCAATCAAGTTTCTTAGATTTTGGTAGCGGCCGGCCGCGGGGCTCGATTTCTCGAACCCCGCGAAATCGCTGCACGGTCGTTCCGTGGGCCACTGTCGGCAAACGCCTCAGATCAGCGACTTCAGATCGAGCATTTCCTCGACGTCCGGCATCAACACCAGCTCGACGCGACGGTTCTGCTGCCGCCCCTCATCGGCGTCGTTCTTGGCTACCGGGTCCGTGTCGCCGTAGCCGGCGACGTGCAGCCGCTCGGGCGTCAAGCCCCCCCCGCCCTCTTTCGCGTCCACTGGCGCCACCAGGTAGAGCAACACCTGACGCGCGCGCATGGCCGAAAGGCCCCAGTTGTCTCCGAAGCGGCCACCCTTGAGCGGCTTGTTGTCGGTGTGACCGGCCACTTGAAAGTAGCGCCCCGCCAGCTGCTTGTCGTTCCTGATCACGTCGGCGACGGCGCTGAGCACCTTGTCGCCTTCCTTGCTCAGCTTGTCGTCGCCGGACGCGAACAGCACGTCACCGGGAAGGCGAATCACCATCCGGTTGCGACGGATTTCTACCTTCAAGCCGAGATCGGTCAGCTTCTGGAGCTTGGCGCGGAGCAGCTCGAAGCGCTGCTTGATGCGCTCGAGCTGGGCCGCGCGCTCTTGATATTCCTTCACCGCGCGCTGCAGCTCCTCGACGTTCTTACTCAGCTGCTTGTTGGCGGAGCCGGTCTGCTCGAGCTGCTGATTGATGGTGTCGAGGTTGACGCCCATCTTCTGCAGTTGATCTTTCAGGTCGGAGATTTGCTTGAGCGCCAGGTCGAGGTCCGCCTGCTTCTGGGCGCGCTCGTCTTCTGTCGACCTCTGCTTTTGCGACAGCTGGTCGTATTTGGCCAGCTGCGCCTTCCACTCGTCTTCACTGTAGCCGCAGCCGCTTACCAGCGCGACGCACAACCCTAGAGAAAGCAACTTACGAATCGACATCGATCTTCACTCTCCTGCCATCGAGCAGCCGTCAGTTACTGGGCTTTGGGGCATCGGACGCCGCGCTCGGGCTCGGCGCCACTCCGGGCATACCGGGTTGGCGCAGCAGCAGCGCTCCGTCGCGCTCGTGTCCGAACAGCATCTGGGGGCGCGGCTTGAAGCTGCCGTCGTCGACCTCGCGCGAGACGGTCTTCCAGATCTGCTGATCGCGCTCGACGCGAATGATGTGCCGCTGCGGCTTCGGCCCCGTGCCGGTCGTTGTCACGCGCGAGACAGCGTGGGTCGGGTCGCGCTCGAGCAGCTCCGCCGTAACCAGCACCGTGCTGCGCAGGTCGGAGGCTTTCTGCGCGCAGCTCGGGTTCGCGTCGCAAGCTTGCTGCTGGTGCTTGACCTGCTCGACCATCGGCCCTTTGGCGAGCTCGGCGGCGCCACCCCAGCGCAACGTCGACCAGCGCAGCTCGAACTCCATCGCCGCATCCTTGGGATCGCGTGCTAGATCGACGAGCTCCACCTTGCGCGGGTCGCGGCTCTCTTTGGGCGGGTGGTAATTGCAGCCGCCGCGCGCGAACACCCACATGCAGAGCGTCATGATGCCAATCACGCTCAGCATGCCGAGCGTCTGCTTGGTGGGCGAGTCGATCTGCTCTTCGGTCAGCGGCGGTGGCGGCTCGGGGGGCCGCGACTTCTTCTTCTTCTTGCGCGGCGCCGGTCGAGAGCTCGCGGCGGGTCCTTCCGGCGGCACAGATGGATTTGCGTCGGTCGGGTCTTGGGGCCGTTCACTCGACATGGCGGGCTTCCGGGTAGCAAGGCTTGCAGATTTCCGCAACCGGCCCCGCCACCGACCGACGAGAGGGCCATGCACCCGGCGGCATTTCTGGCGACTATCGCGGGCGGCGCGGTCTGGCTCTGTGGTTGCGCGGGCGCGGCCCCGCTGCCGGCCAAAGCCCTGGCGCTCAACCGGGCCGGGGCCGAGGCGCTGGCGCGCGGTGACCTCGAGACCGCCGACGCGCGCTTCAGCCTGGCCCTCGAATACAGTCCGCGCTTCGTCGAGGCGCTCGTCAATCAAGGGCTGGTGGAGCTGCAACGCGGCAATTTCGATCGCGCCCGCGAGCTCATCACACGCGCGCGCCGGCTGAACCCCGACGTCGCGCAGCCGCACCACGCGCTCGGAATCTTGGCCGAGCGCCGCGCGCGACCCGACGAAGCCTCGCGTCACTATTACGACGCGCTGGCCGTCGATCCCGGCTTCGCGCCGGCGCGGGCCAACCTCGCGCGGCTGCTGTTCGACGCCGGCATGCTCGAAGAGGCCCAGCTACAATTCAAGCGCCTCGCGGAGGCGGCGCCCGATTCGCCAGAAGCCCCGCTCGGCCTCGCGGAGACACTCTTGCGTCTCGGTCGGGTCGACGAAGCCGAAGCCGTGACACGCTCTGCGTGCGAGCGCTTTCCGGACACGCCAGAGCTCGTCGTGCTGGCCGCGCGCAGCCAACTACGCCGAGGCAACGTCGCGCACGCGATCGAGCTGCTCGCGCCCCTCGGCTACGGGCGCGACGACGTCGCGGCGAGCGCGCTGTCGTGGCTCGCCACCGCCGAGCTGCTGCGCGGCGATCCGCAGAGCGCGGTGGGAGCCGCCAAGCGCGCGCTTTCGCTGGAGCCGAGCTCGGCGGTGGCGACCTACGCCATGGCCCAGGCGCTGGAGGCCCTCGGCGACCCCGCCGCCATCACTTGGCAGCGCCGCGCCCGCGCAATCCGCTGAGGCGACAACCCGCGCGGAAAGCTCTATGCTGCGCCCCCCGTGATCAGCCTGGTCGAAAGCTCGACGCCCGGAGTAACCGGTTTTCCCCGCGCCCTGGTGCGCCTGAGCAGCCAAGCTCAGGGGCAGCTTTGGGGGCTGCGGTTGGCGCGGCTCTACGGCTTCGGCGTCGGCCTGAGCTACGCCTTACTGGCTTTCGTCGGTCCGCCGTCGCTCGCGACCTCGACCAAGCTTTGGGCGCGCTGCTTGGCGACAGCGTCGTGGGTAGCGGGCGTCGGCGCGCTGTCGCTGGCGACGGACCTTTCGGCGCGCGACGCTTCGCAGGGCCTGACCAGCCTCGCTCGGCTGCGCGGCTACGGAGAGCCGCCGCTGGAGCGTGCCCGCGTGCTGGCGGGCGCGCTGCGCTTGAGCGCGGCCGTGCTCGTGCCGGGGCTGATGCTATCGGTGGCTTCGGTGCTGCGCTTCCACACCCTCGAAGGAGCGCTGGTGGCGTTGGCGCTCGCCGCCCTCACCGTACCGTACGCGGTGCTCGTCGGCGGCGTGCTGTCGCCGCTCGCACGAGCGTGTCAGCGCTGGCTTCCGGGGCGGGGCCGGCTGCTGCTGCTCGGGCTCGGGCTCGGGCCGTGGCTGGTCGGCGCAGGTGTCGGCGCCAAAGTCCCCAGCATTCCCGCGGCGTTCGCCTGGGTGCTCGAGCACTTGTCGCGGAGCTTTCACTGATGCGCGCGGTCCTGCAGGCGGCAGCGTTCGGCGCGCTGCGGAGCGCAGATCTGGAGCTGACGAACGGGCGCTACGTGGTGCTCTCGAACGAGCGGGAGCCGCTCGGCGATCTGCTCGCGTTGCTTTCGGGGCGAGAGGCGCCGCAGCGTGGCCGTGTCGCGCTCGACGGCGCCGCGCCCGCCGCGCGACCGAGCGTGCGTCGCAAGCTCGCCGCGTTGCTCTTCGAAGAAGCCTTGCCCCCAGCCGCGACGGTGCAGCAAGGCGTCGCGAGCGCCCTCGCCGCGCGCGGCGAAGCGTCCGGCGATCGCGCCCTCACCCTGCTTTCGGACGCCGGGCTCGGGCACCTCGCCGATTTGGCGCCGCGCGCGCTGGGCCCGCGGGAGCTGCGCAGCGTCGCCCTCGCGCTCGCGCTCGCGCATGACTCGGCGGAGCTGTTCGCGCTGCACGAGCCGCTGGCCACCTACGTGCCGGCCGCGCTCGTGCTCGCGCGGCTCGACGCGCACACGGCGCGCGGCGCGATCGTACTTTGCACCACCACCAGCCCGGCCGACGCGACGGCCCTGGGCGGCACCTGGCTGTGCGTCGAGCTCGGCCGAGTCCGGGCCAACGCGGGGGCCACGCCGCGCCTCGGCGCCGGGCCGTGGCAACAGGTCTTGATCGAAACCAACGACGCGCGTGCCCTCTCACGACTCTTGCACGACTCGGCGCACGGCTTCGTGAGCGAGCTTGGCGCATCGTCTCAGTCGCTCAAGGTCACCGGCCCCGCGCTCGACGTGACGGTGCACGAAGTGATCGCGCTGGCGCGGCAGCACGGTCTGGAGATCCAACGCATCGAAGCCGCCGTGCCGCCGGTCGAAGCTCTGTTGGCGGCGCGCGCCGGCTTCGCGCGGGGCGCCTACGAAGCGTCGCGAGCACTCGCGCTCGGCCCGATCGCACCGCAAGGCGCGTCTCGCGCGGACGGCGGATCATGAGCATCCGCGGCGGCGTCGACATCGCGCGCGCGCGGCTTGCCCGACGCTCGACCGGCGTGGCGCTCGGGCTCGCGCTCTCGTTCGAGCTCGGCGTCGCGCTGCTCGAGCGCGCTCAGGGCCACGTCGGCGCCGCTGACCGCGCCCTGTCGGGCGGAGCGTTCGGCGTCGCGCTGCCGCTGGTCGGTTACTTTCTGGTGGGTCGCGCGTGCGCGGGGGCGAGCTCCAAAGAGGCCGTCGCGCCGCTCTCGCGCCACGGAATGGACCGCTACGCGTTGACGCTCGGTCTCACCGTTCCGCCCGCGCTGCTCGCCTCGATCTTCGCCGCCTTCAGCAGCGTGGTCGTCCTCCTGGTGACCCGCGGAACCGGCGACGCGGGGCTGCTGGCAGACGCGCTCACCAGCAGCTGGATCGGGCTCGTCGCGGGGGCCGCGTACGTCGTCGCTTTCATGGGCGCCTCCGCTTATGGACGAGGCGGGCGCGGCCGTTCGTGGCTGCTCGCTGCAGATTTCGTGCTCGGCGCCGGCAGCTCATTTTTGGCGTTTCCGTGGCCAAAAGCCCACATCCGAAACCTGCTCGGCGGTAGCGCTACGCTCGAGCTCTCGCAAGCCGGCGCCCTCGGCGCGCTGCTCGGCACGAGCTTTGCTTTTCTGCTGCTCGGCACGCTGCGCAATCAGCGCTGAGCGCGGCGGCTGCTGATTGCTGGCGCTCACTGGCCCCAGACGCTAGGCTCACCCCGCTTGCACAAGGTCAGCTATCGCTTCGAAGATTTCGAAGCCCTCGGTCACGCTCTCGACGCAGAAGATACGGATCTCGCGCTCGAGGACGAAAACGCAAAAGACGGCCAATGGCTGCTGGCCACGTTCGTCGTCGGCGACGAGACGACCTCGGTCGCAGGCCGCGTGATTGATCGCGGAGACGCGCTGCGCCTCACGTTCGAAGAGCGAGACCGCCTGCGGCTGCGGCATTTCGCCAACGGCAACGGCCGCCCTTCGGTGCGGGGCCAGCAGGTGGCGGAGCAGAGCATGCCCGTGGGCAGCCGCGCGCTGGTCGTCAGCGCCAGCGCCCCCGTGGCCAGCATCGTGGGCCAGCTCATCCAGGGCTGGGGCGCGAGCGTGGAGACGGTCGGCAGCGTCGAAGATGCGCTCGACGTCTTGCGCCGGCAGCCGGTCGACGTGATCGTGCTCGACTCGCTGCTGCCGGGGCTCGACTGCGGCGATCTGTGCCAGGCCCTGTCGCGATCGCAGAACGACGCGCGGCCTTCGGTGTTGCTGCTCGGCCAAGATCCCACCTGCTCCGACGCGCACGCCGCGATCGCGGCCGGCGCCGACGATTTCGTGCAGAAGCCGTTCCGCGCCCAAGAGCTGCGCGCACGCCTGGTCGGCCTGCTCGAGCACAAGCTCTGCGGCTGACCAGAGAGCGCAGCTTCAAAGAGCGCAGTTTAGGGCTTGTCCCTGAATTGCTGGTCTCGCCGTAAACGTGCCCGTCACGTGCCCGTGCCCGTAACGTTTAGGGGCACGCCCGAGCGCTCCCAATTTAGCGACAAGCCCTAGAGAGCTCGCGCCGGCTGCCCCCCGTTCGCTCACTGCTCGCGGAAGGCTTCCGCCGGCCGCAGGCGCGAAGCGTACAGGGCGGGCCAGATCGTTGCCGCCAGGCACACCAAGATCGCGAAGATGCCGACCGAAACGAACTGCAGCGGCCGCACCTGAACCGGCAGGTGGGAGATGAAATACACCTTCGGATCGAGCGGTAGCGCGTAGACCAGCAGCAGCTTGCAAACGAAGATGCCGAGCAGCAAGCCGAAGGCGGTGCCGAACACGCCGATCATGCCGCCCTGGTACAAGAACGCGCGCAGCACGGCGCTGTCCGAAGCGCCCATCGCCTTGATCACCGCGATCTCTTTCTTCTTGTCGAGCACCACCATGATCAGCGTCGCGATCACGGTGAAGGCAGCGACGACGATGATCAGCGCCAGCACGAAGCTCATCAAGAGCTGCTGGATCTGCAGCGCCGTGAACAGACCGTGATTGAGCTCTTCCCAGTCGAGCGTGTGGTAGACGCCGTTGGCCAGGCGCCGGTCGATCTCGCGGGCGATGTCGCGCGCTTTCTCGATGTCGGCCACCTTCATCTCGACGCCGGTGACGCTGTCGCCGGTGTCGTAGAACGCCTGCGCCTCGTAGAGATCGGTGTAGACCAGCTTGGAGTCGTACTGATCGAAGCCGGCGTCGAACACGGCCGTGACGCGAAACTGCTTGGCGACCGGCGCGCGCATGCTGCCGTGCGAATAAGAAAAGCCGATCGTCGGGCTCGTCACCTGCAGGCAATCACCGATGCCGACCTCGAGGTTGCGCTTCAAAGTGACGCCGATCACGATGCCGGGCAGCTTCTTGATCGCAGCCGGATCTTTGCAGGGATCGCGGTTCAGCTCGGGCGGCAGCGCGTCGTCTTCGGGTAGATCGCCCTGGTAGCCGCCTTCGGGCACGATGTTTCCCACCGGGCCGCCCTCGGGCACCACGAAGTCATCGTCGCCGGGCTCGGGCGCGCTGCTCGGCTTCGCGGCGGGCGCGCCCGCGTAGCCGCTGGCCCGCGAGGAAACGTCGGGGGCAGGCCGCGCCTCTGCCTTCACCACGTCTTCAATCTGCTTCAACGCCGAAATCCGCGGCGCGGCGCTGGCGCTCGGGCTCGGCACCGCCAGCGGCGCGGCCGACTCCGCCGCGACCGGCAGCGCGAGCAACGGATCGCCGCTGTCGCTGCCGAGACCGCTCGTCTTCGTACCGAGCGCGTCGTCGTCGATCAGGCCTTTGCGGCGGCGCTCGGGCGGCTTCGCGTCGCTCAAACGCAGCCCGTCCAGCGAGCCTTCGACGATGTGCTGGGGTAGATCGAGCACGGCGCGCACCTTGCTCGGATCGACGCCCTTCAGCAGCACGCCGGTGGCAGTACGATCGCCGTGCGTGATCATCATCGGGTTGATCACGAACGGCGCGACGCCGATGACGCCCGGCACCGACTTCATCTTGTCCATCACCTGGCGGTATTCGCGGAAGTCGGTGGCGTACTTCAGCACCAGCACGTGGGCGTTGACGCCGAGCACCTTTTCGCGAAACTGCGCGCGAAAGCCGCCGGTTACGCTCATGACCGTCGCCAGCGCGCCCACCCCGAGCGCCACCCCCAACGTCGCGAACATCGTCCCAACCGAGATGAAGGCGCGCTTCTTCGAGCCCATGTAGCGCAGCGCCAAGTCGAGCGGAAAACCCATCGAGGGCCGCTGTAGCAGCTTTTGCGTGCGCCGCGCACACCTCGGCTACGTGGCCCTACCTTTCGCGACTGCACCGGCGCGCAGCGATCACCGCGAAGGGTGTCGCTCCCCTGCAACGGTTGCGGACCGGACCGCCAAGCTCGGTCACGATCCCTAGTAGATTTGACAGTTCCCCGATCGAGGAGCGCCGGCCCATAGCTTGCACCGGCCAAAGCCACCGTTTTATCAATCAGCGTGGCTAATTGTAGCCGCGATGGAATCTCCGGCGAAACTGAGCTATGCGGCTAGAGCGGTGGGGCCGCCCGGACGTACAGAGCACTGAGCGAGTCGATGACGGATCACAATAAGCCGATGCCCAAAGCCCCGCCTCGTCCCGGGCGGAACGTCGCGGCGAGCGACTGGACGTCGAAAGCCCACGCCGCGTCGGCGGCGACAGGCCCCGTGAGCGCGCCGGTCGTCAGCCCACAGCTCGGCCCCGTATCAGCCCCGCTGTCGGAGCAGATCACGCAAATCGCCCCTGCCCAGACCTCGCCGAGCAGCCACGCGGGACTGAAGGTCGTGACGATCTCGCCCGGCAACATCTCGTTTCCCGATACCGAAGAGGTCACGAGCTCGCGGCTGAAGGTGATGCGCCAGGATCCGTACCTGGGCGCGACGATCGACGGTCGTTACAAGGTCGAAGCCTTGCTCGGCGAAGGAGGCATGGGCGTCGTCTACCGCTGCGTGCACACCATCATCGGCAAGAAGGTTGCCATGAAGGTGCTGCGCGCCGACCTCGCGCGCGACCCGGAGGTGACCGAGCGCTTCCTGAACGAGGCCAAATCGGCGTCCACCATCGGCAACGCCCACATCATCGACATCAGCGACTTCGGTCAGTTTCAAGACGGCGCGACCTACTTCGTCATGGAGTTCCTTGTCGGCCAGCCGCTGACCAGGATCGTGGACGGCGGGCGAGCGGTGCCGGTGGCGCGCATCATTCACGTCGCGAGGCAGCTCGCCGAAGGCCTGTCGGCGGCGCACGCGGCCGACATCGTTCATCGCGATCTCAAGCCCGACAACATCTTCCTCATCGATCGCGGCGGTGAGAAAGACTTCGTAAAAATCCTGGATTTCGGCATCGCCAAGGTGTCGAGCGAGGGGGCCAAGCTGACGCGCGCGGGGGCCGTGTTCGGCACGCCGCACTACATGTCACCGGAGCAGGCCGCGGGTCAGCCCGTCGATCACCGCGGCGACATCTACTCGTTCGGCGTGATTTTGTACGAGCTGGCGAGCGGGCGCGTCCCGTTCGACGCCGACAACTTCATGGGCATCTTGACCCAGCACATGTACAAGGCGCCGGTCCCAATCCGAGCGCTCCTGCCCGAGCCGCAAGACGTGCCGCCGGGCCTCGAAGCGATCGTGCTCAAGTGCTTGTCGAAGCGCCCCGAGCACCGCTACCAGTCGATGGATGAGCTGATCGCCGATCTCGACAAGCTCAAGGCCGGCCTCGTGCCAGCCGCCGTGCCGGAGATGATGTCGCGATCCGGTGGCTTCAACGTTCCGGCGGACTACTTCGCGAAGCCGCAGATGCCGGAGCCGATGCCGGCGTCCCCCGCGAGCGCGCGCACCCCCGGCAGCAAGTGGCCGCTGATCGCGGGTCTCGCCGCGGTGGTGGCGGCGGCGGCGATCGCGAGCGCCATGTTCGCGAAAGGCGAGCAAAGCCGCGCCCGCGACGTGGCTCAGGCTCCGCTCAAGGCCGTGCCTTCCGCCGGGCTCGCCGGTCCCACGCCCGCGCCCGGCGTCGACGCGACATTTCCGCTGACCCGCCAGGTAGCGCTGGCGGTAGTGCCCCAGGAGGCCCACGTCTACGACGGCGAGAAAGACCTCGGAACGAGCCCCGTGCTGCTCGACGTCGAAGAAGACAGACCGCTCAAGCTCAGCGTGCGGATGGACGGCTACAAAGAGCTCGAGCTCGACATCGACGGCTCCAAGCCGCGCCAAACCGCCAAGCTCGAGCGGCTCGCACCGCGCTCGGTGCAGAGCGTTCGCGCGCAAGTCAAAAAGCCCGAGGTCAAGCTCGAGGCGAGGGCCAAGGTCAAGCCGAGCGTGGGCAGCAACGACGTGGGTATCGTCGATCCTTGGCGCAAGTGAGCACGCCCTGAGATCGTGCTAGACCGCCGGCGGTGACGACGATTTCGACGCAGCAGCTGGCGCGCAGCGTGCCGACCGAGGTGCGCGAGCTTTGCCGAACCTTGAAGGACGCCGGGCACCGCTCCTGGGTCGTCGGCGGCTGCGTACGCGACGAGCTGCTCCGTGAGGCGGGCGCGCCGGATCAGCTCGCGCGCGGAGATTGGGACATCGCCACCTCGGCTCGCCCCGAGCAGGTGAGCAAGCTGTTTCGGCGCGTGATCCCGACCGGCATTCAGCACGGCACGGTCACGGTGCTGATGAAGCAGGGCCAATACGAGGTCACCACGCTGCGGGGGGAGACCACCTACAGCGACGGCCGGCGCCCCGACGCGGTGTACTTCGTCGACGACATCAAGGACGATCTGGCGCGCCGCGATTTCACGATCAACGCCGTCGCCTACGACGTGCTCGAAGATAGGCTCATCGATCCGTTCGACGGCGCGGCCGATCTCGCGCGCCGCACGCTGCGAGCGGTGGGGGTCGCGAGCGAGCGCTTCGCGGAGGACGGGCTGCGGGTGCTGCGCGGGGCCCGCTTCGCGGCGACGCTGCAGCTCGAGCTCGAGCCGGAGACGGCGCGCGCCATCCAGCCGTCGCTCGATAGCTACCGTAAGGTGAGCGCGGAGCGGATCCGCGACGAGTGGCTCAAGACGATGAAGGCGGCGCGCCCCAGCCGCGCCTACGAGATCATGAAGGACCACGGGCTGCTGGCGATCACGGCGCCGGAGATGCTCGAGTCGGTCGGCTGCGCCCAGAACCGCTATCACGCGTTCGACGTCTGGGGTCACGCCATGGCCTGTCTCGACGCAGCGCCGGCGCAGCCCGTGCTGCGTATGGCCGCGCTCCTGCACGACGTGGGTAAGCCTCGCTCGCGCGCGTTCAGCGACAAAACCAACGACTACACGTTCTACGAGCACGAGCGCATCGGCGCCGAGATGGTCGAGCCGATGCTGTCGCGGCTCCGCTTCTCGAACGAAGAGCGCGGCCACATCTCCGCCCTCGTTCGCCATCACTTGATCTGTTACGACTCGAGCTGGACCGACTCCGCCGTCCGGCGCTGGATTCGGCGCGTCACCCCCGAGCTAGTGCCCGACCTATACCAGCTCAACGAAGCCGACGTGCGCGGCAAGGGGCGCGACGCGAGCGCCGATCTCGAAGCGTTGAGCGGGCTCAAGGCCCACGTCGAGCGTGTCCTCGCCGCTGGCGCCGCCTTCAGCGTTCGCGATCTAACGATCGACGGCCGAGCGCTGATGCAGGAGCTCGGCATCAAGCCCGGCCCGGATCTGGGCCGAATCCTCAAAGCGTTGTTGGAAGAGGTCGTCGACGATCCCAGCAAAAATCAGCGCGAAGCGTTGCTCGAGCGCGCCCGGGCCCTTTACTAGCGCGGCAGCACGGCGATCGCGTAGCCCACCGGCGCGAGCGGCGGCCGCGACGGAGCGCCGATTTGGGGTCCAAACCACACCCCCGTCGACGGGCCACCGTCGAGGTTGAGCGCGACGCGACAGCCGAAGCCGGCGGGGGCCGCCGCCAACAGCAAGCCCGCGCTTTCGAACAGGGTTGGCCCTTCACCGCGCGGCGCGCTGATCACGATGAAGTGCAAGCGGCTCTCGACCAGGCAAGCGATGGTGCGAGCGGCACGCCGCCCGTCATCGCGACGAATGCCCATCTTACGCTCGGGCTCGATCACGAGCGGAAAGCTCTGAACCGCCAGGTCCGGCTCGAAGCTCAGCGCGGAGAACGGGCCCACGAACACGCCGGCGCGGCCGACGGCGAGCACGCCGCCCTTCGACGTGTCGCTCTTGGCCGACAGCTCGACGCCGGCGTTCTTGACCCAGGTGCTGGGTCGAAAATCCGCCTCGAAGTAGCCGCCGTTGACGACCGCCAAGCCGCCCGCGGGCAGCAACGCCGACAGCGCGGCACCGTCCTTGGCGAGCACGATCTCGAGTCGAGCGCGACTCGGATCGAGCTCGACATCGGTAAAGCCCCATAGCCTGCCGGCGGCGCTCGCCGGCAAAGCGCCGGATCGGATCCGCAGTCCGGCCGCATCAGTCGTCTCCAACACCGTCAACGCCGCGGCAGCGGCGCCGGTCGGCGGAGCGGGCGCGGGCCGCGGCGCAGGAGCTTTGTCGCAGCCGGCAAGCAGGCTGGCGAGCGCGAACAGGTGCGCAGCTCGACGGGGCCGCCGCCGCACCCCGAAAAAGACAACCTTCCCCCGTGTCGCGCTATTGCCGTTTCTGGCTGCGCCTTCCGGCTTCGAGCTATCGATCGCGGGCACGGCGTCATCGGTCATGGCGGCCGGCCGAGGCTAGCACCCGTACCGATTCGAACGTCACGGCCGCGTTTCGGACCCACAAAACTGATGGCGGCGGCACCGGTTCGCGCTAGTGGTGCCGCATGTCAGAACTGCTCGTCGCCGAGGGTCAAGTCGTCACCGTGAATTACACCCTCCGGGGTGACGACGGCGAGGTCCTCGATGCTTCCACGGTCGAAGATCCGATGGCCTACCTGCACGGAGCCGACAATATCGTGCCCGGACTCGAGAAGGCGCTCGAGGGCAAGGCCGTCGGCTACAAGGGCAAGGTCACGGTGTCACCGGAGGACGGCTACGGCGAGCGCGACGAAGACGACGAGCCGAACGCGATCCCGCGCAAAGCATTCCCCCCCGACATGGAGATCGAAGCCGGCATGACGTTCATGGCCGAGGGCCCGAACGACGAGCACGCGCCGATCTGGGTGATCGGCGTGGAAGGTGACAAAGTGATCGTCGACTCGCAGCATCCGCTCGCGGGCAGAACGCTACATTTCGAGGTCGAGGTGCTCGGCATCCGCGCCGCTTCCGAAGAGGAGCTGGCGCACGGCCATCCACATGGTCCCGGTGGTCATCACGACCACTGAGGTTGGGCCGCCTCAACGCACGACGCGGACGATCGTACCGAGTCCGTGGGCGCCGCCGGCCAGCACCGCATCCCAACCTGGCGGCAGCTGCGGCGAGGTCCAGTCGAACAGAAACGCGCCATCGAGCGGGGATACGTTGATGCAGCCGCCGCTCATCGGCTCCCCGAAGCGGTCGTGCCAGTAGGCGACGTGAATCGCAAACGGCATGTCGAAATACTGAGCATAAGGCACCTCGGCCATGCGCGGCTGGCCCTCGACTCGCACCTCCGGACCCATGTCGTCGCTCAGGTGCTTCACGCTGATGCGGAACGTACCGAGCGGGGTGGCGTTGGGCGACGCTCCTCCATCGCCCGCGACAGCACCCAGCCCGGGAGAGGCCAGCGTCGTGAAGACGGCCCGCCGCCCCTCGTAAGCTACGAGCGTGCCCTTCGAGATGCTGAAGCGTAGCCACTTGCTCGTGGGGCCAATCTCCGCCGGCAGCGCGACGCGCTCCGCCACCACCGTCGCTTCGCTCTCGAGCACGTACAGCGGCGCCCCGTTCGCTCCCGCCTCGCCCGTCTTCAGGTAACGGCGCCGCGAACGCGTGGCGCTGCCGTGGGCGGGGTCGAGCGCCACCGCCGTGAGCCTCCCCCAGCGGCCGACGATGTGGGGCGCGCCGTCGCGGCCGAGCTCGTACTTGTCGGCGCCGTGACCGCGTAGCCAAAATAGCGGCAGCTGCAATTTGGCGCCGAGCTCGACGCCACGAAACGACGTACGCCGGAAGCGCTGCACGCGATCGGCGGGGACGATCGAGCCGTCCGTGCCGAGCAGCCAGCGACGCCCCTCTGCCTCGAAGCTGCCCGTATAAGCCAGCGTCGAGCCGGCGGGCACGACCTCACGCACCAGCTCGCGCTCGGTGTCGTGGAGGGCCGAGCCGTTCGTCCGCAGAAACCACGGCAACGCGCCGTTGTCGGGCGACAACGCCGCCCCCGCCAACGCGAGGTGCGCCGCGCCGTCAGGCGGCAAGGCGAAGCGCCGAACGGGCGCAAAGGCCAGCTCTCGGAGGGCCCACTCCGCGGCCGTCGGCACCCGCCGGTACGCGGGCGTTCCGGTAGACAGCGCGAACTCGAAATCGAGCGGTCCCGCGCCGGACAATGTGTCGTGCAGGGCGCGCACGTACCGCGGCTGCTCGAGGCTGGCGCTGTCGAGACACATGAAGCCCTGCGGCTGCACCGCCACCCAGCCCGCAGCGCAACCAGCTCCGCGCCGCACGTCGGCGTCGCGACGCGCCAGGGCGTGGCCCGCCCTCACGTAGCCGAGCGGCTGCGGGCTGACACGCGGCGCCGGGTAGATCCAGCTGGTGCGCGAGCGGGCGTGGACGGGCGAGGGCTCCGCTTCGCCGCGGGCCGCCGCCGCCGTGCCAGCGGCGATCGCCAGCGCTCCCCACCATCGGCGAAGACGGGCGCGCACGCCGCCATGTTCGATCATCCGCGGGTCGCCGCCCAAACGAAAAAGGGCGACTCTCGACGGGTCGCCCTTTTCATCGAAGCCGCTTGCGCGGCGGTTTCAGGTGCCGCTCGTCGCCGGCTTGGGGGCGCCGAAGATGCTCGCGGGACGGCGCTTTTCGGCCTTGTCTTTGCGCTTCTCGCTCCAGGTCGGGATGATGGTGCGTTGACGAGGCGGCAGATCGCGGCCGGCCAGCACCGCTTCGATCTCGGACGCGTCGAGCGTCTCGCGCTCGAGCAGGGCGGTGGCGAGCGCGTCGAGCTTGTCGCGGTTGTCGCTCAGCACCTGGCGAGCCCGATCGTATTGCTCGTCGACGATGCTCCGTACCTCTTGATCGATCTCGGTGGCGGTCGTCTCCGAGTAGTCTTCACGGCGCGAGGTCATCTCGCGGCCCAAAAAGACGCTCTCCTCGTTCTCGCCGTAGGCAACCGGGCCGAGGCGCTTGGTCATGCCCAGCTCACATACCATCGCCCGCGCGAGCCGGGTGGCGCGCTTGATGTCGTCTTGGGCACCGGTCGTGATCTCGGAAAACACGATCTCTTCGGCGACACGGCCGCCGAGCGCCATTGCGATGCGGGCTCGGGTCTGCTGGCTCGTCATCAAATGCCGGTCTTCGGTCGGCAAGAACATGGTGACGCCGAGGGCGGCGCCGCGGGGAATGATCGAGACCTTGTGTACGGCGTCGTTGCCTTCGACGAGCTTGCCGACGATCGTGTGACCGGCCTCGTGCCAGGCGGCGGTGCGACGCTCGCCTTCGCTCATCACCATCGAGCGGCGCTCCGTGCCCATCAGCACCTTGTCCTTGGCGAGCTCGAAGTCTTCCATGGTGACGGAATCTTTGTCCTGGCGAGCGGCCAGCAGCGCCGCCTCGTTCACCAGATTCTCCAGATCGGCGCCGACGAAGCCGGGCGTACCGGCGGCCAAGATGTTCAGGTCTACGTCCCCCGACAGCGGCACCTTCTTGGTGTGGACGGCGAGGATGCCCTCGCGACCTCGGATGTCCGGACGCGGCACGGTGATGCGGCGGTCGAAGCGACCGGGACGCAAGATCGCGGGGTCGAGCACGTCGGGCCGGTTGGTCGCCGCGATGATGATCACGCCTTCGTTCGACTCGAAGCCGTCCATCTCGACCAGTAGCTGGTTGAGTGTCTGCTCGCGCTCGTCGTGACCGCCACCCAGGCCAGCGCCACGGTGACGACCGACGGCGTCAATCTCGTCGATGAAGATGATGCAGGGCGCGTGCTTCTTGCCCTGCTCGAACAGATCGCGGACGCGGCTGGCACCGACGCCCACGAACATCTCCACGAAATCGGAGCCGGAGATGCTGAAGAAGGGCACGCCCGCTTCGCCCGCGATTGCGCGCGCGAGCAAGGTCTTGCCCGTTCCGGGCGGCCCCATCATCAGCACGCCCTTCGGGATGCGCCCGCCGAGGCGCTGGAACTTCTTCGGGTCCTTGAGGAAGGCGATAATCTCTTCGACCTCGTCTTTGGCCTCGTCGATACCGGCCACGTCCGCGAAGGTGATCTTGTTCTGCGACTCGCTCAGCAGGCGCGCGCGGCTCTTGCCAAAGCTCATCGCCTTGCCGCCGCCCGCCTGCAGCTGCCGCATGAACAGGTAGAACATCACGATCACGAACAGCATCGGCAAGAGGATGGTGAGCACCGGCCCGACCAGCGGGCTGCTCTCGTCCTTTTGGTACGTGACTTCGACGCCGCTCTTCACGAGCTCGGCGGCGGCGTCATCGTCTTTTACGGGACCCACGGTACGACCGCGAGCCGGCTCACCCTTGCCAGGGCTCTTGATCAAAAACGAGTATTCTCGATCCTTGATCTCGACCTTGTCGATGTGGCGCTGATCTTTGGGCGCCTTGGTGAGTGCGATGAACTCGCTGTAGGAAATGTCCGGTCTGGGCGGGTTCTCGATACTGAGGAAATGCCAGATCGACAAGAACGCGACGAGAACGACTACCCAGAGAAGAAGAGTCTTCGGCGGTTGCTTCACTCGAACCTCTACAAACGAAAAGAGCCGGTGCGGCCCGTTGGATCATGCCACCCATGGTCTGAAACGTCGATTGCCCAAAATCAGATTTCTTTCACGTTTCAGACTTATGCCTTGATTTTCTCGGCCGCGCCGTTCTTCGGCGCTTCCGCCGGCCGCGGCCGGGCCTGCAGATCTCTGCCTCCGGTGACGCGGATCGTCACGGAGCGCCCCAACCGATTCGCCCGCAAGACCTCGCGGATTTGCGCGCCATTCAGCGCCACGTCGTCGGATCCGGCCTCGAGCCCGCCCACCCCGTCCAACTTCGGCAGACCCGAGCCGTTCAAGGCGTCTGCGAGCGCGTTCAGGTGGCGCACGATCTGTGGAGAAAGTCGTTGAAGGAGCGGCATGGCTTCGTGTCGCACGCGCACCCGCAAAAATGCGGCGTCCTGATTGGAGGGATCTTCCGCGAAATCGAGGGTGTGCCGCTGCAGATGCAACTGCACATCGCGTTTGGTCACCCTGACCAGCGGACGAATCACATCGTGCGCACGCGGCGGCAGCACCGCAAGGCCCCGCGGTCCCGCGCCGCGTAACAGGCGTAGCAGCACCGTCTCGGCGCGATCGTCGGCGTGGTGCGCGGTGGCGATCAGCGCGTCGTGAGCTGCGGCGACTTGGCGCAGCGCCGTGTAGCGCGCGTCGCGGGCTCGCGCCTGGACGTTGCCTCCCTGCCCCACCCTGAGCTGCGTGCGGCCAAATGGCACGCCGAGCTTCTCGGCGAGGGCCTGCGCCAGGTCGAGCTCGGCGGCCGCACCGGCGCGCAAGCCGTGGTCCACGCCGTGAGCGACGAGTGAGAAGCCCAACTTCGGCGCGAGCCGGCCGAGGGCCGACAACATCGCTTGCGAATCCCCGCCGCCCGACACCGCGGCGACGATCACCCGCCCCGCGAGCGGCGCGCACTCCTCGAGCAACGTGCGGCGCACGGTGGTGACGAGGCTCGGCGGATGGGAGCGCGCCATGCCGTCAGGCTAATTCGAACTCTTTGCAGAATTCCAAGCTGTGCACGCTCGAGAGGTCCACCCCGAGGTGGGGCGCGGTCGGATACCCGTTGCCGCACGCGCCCGCCTCCGGCGCGAAGTGGGCGCAGCTCTCGCAGCCGAAGCGCAGCTCGAAGCGGGCCGCTTCGTGGCGCAGCCGCTCGTCCACCCGGCTGGTCGTCATTGAAACGGCTGCGCGGGTTGGCCGCGCTGGAAGTAGAACCTGAATTTGCCGTCGACCATGTCGCTCGTGAGCTTGTCGGGGTCGTCGGCGTCGACGAGCTCGCGCGGGTCCGCGAACTTGACGTGAAACTCGGCGTCGGTCAGCCGCTTCTCGCTGTTCTCTTCATTGAGGTTGCCGCTGAAGATCGACTTGAACGTGATGCTACCGCTGACCGAATAGGTCGCGCTGTTTTGCTCGTGACACGTCTGGTGCAGGTACAACGAAAGCGAAACCAAGGGGTTGGCTCGGCCCGTCACCGGCTGCCCCGGCGGCGACACACCGTTGGGCAAGCCGACGGGAATGGGCGTACCCAGCTCGACAGCGTTCAGGTCGTTGACGATCACGGTCAAGCCGTCGGAGGCCTCTTGGTTGTTGTCGCCGCGCTGCACGCGAATCATCAGCGCCTCTTCGCGATAAGGATTGGCGGCGAAAAAATCGGGTCCAAGGTCGAACGGCCCGTTCCAGCAGCCCTTGACGTACAGGCGCGTCGACGTCACCTCGCCTTCGCCGTCACCCACCGTGCACCCGGTGCCGAAGACGAGCCCCAGGCTCAGCACCATCGCGCGGCCGAGGCGGATCATGGCGCGAGCTCCGTCGCCGGCAGCGCGCGCCCGGCCTGCGCCTTGCGGATCAAGCCGCCGCCCAGCACCCGATCGCCGGCGTAAAATACCGCGAATTGTCCCGGCACCACCGCCTGCACCGGCTTGTCGAACAGCACCCGCGCGCCAGCCTCGGCCGGGACGACGCGCGCCGGCAGCGGCGTTCCCCGGTAACGCACCTGCACCTCGGCGCTGAGCGGCAGCTTCAAATCGTGCGCCAGGCTCACGTCGCCGAGCTCGGCTTCGGTCGCCATCAGCCGCTCGACGGGCCCGAGCTCGATGCGGCCTTGCTCGGGGTCGATGTCGACCACGTAGCTCGGCTTGCCGAGCGCCACGCCCAGGTTGCGGCGCTGGCCGACCGTGAAGCGATGCACGCCCTCGTGCTTTCCGACGACCCGCCCCGTTTCGTCGACGATCGGTCCCGGGCGCAGTCGCTGGCCTCCGCGCTCGCCGACGAACGTGTCGTAGCGACCGGTAGGCACGAAGCACAGCTCCTGGCTTTCACCCTTGGCCGCCCCGGGTAGCGCGAGCCGCAGCGCTTCCGCCCGCACCTCGGCCTTGCCGGAGTCTCCGAGCGGAAAGCACAGCCGCGCCAAGGTCGCCTCGGGCAACATGTGCAAGAAATAGCTCTGGTCTTTGCTGGCATCGCGACCGCGGTGCAGCTCGGTGCGCCCGCCGCTCTGTACCAGGCGCGCGTAGTGACCGGTGGCGACCCGTGAGGCGTCGAGCCGATCCGCCAGCTGCATCAGCTCCTTGATCTTGACGCCGCGGTTGCAGCGAACGCACGGGCTCGGCGTCTCTCCGCCGAGGTAGCCGTCGACGAACGGCTCGATCACCTCGCGCTGAAACAGCTCGCGCCGGTCGAAGGCATAGTGGGGAAATCCGAGCGCGTCGGCGACGCGACGCGCGTCGTGAATGTCTTCTGGAGCGCAGCAGCGGCTCTTGACGCTGCCGTCGTCAGGGTAGTCCCAGAGATGCAGGGTGACGCCCACGTCGTCGTGGCCTTGCGCGAGCAGCCGCGCGGCTGCCACCGACGAGTCGACTCCTCCACTCATGGCCACGATAATGCGCTGACGCGTCACGGGCCGAAGAGTAGCCGGGTTTGTGTCCGAAGCCCGGCCCGGCGGCGAATTTCTGGCCTAGTGCGGGGAAATCACGGTTCTGACCGCGTTCGACGCGCGGTCGACCAGCTTCGCGACCAAATCCACCGCCTCGCTGTAGCGGTAGATGCCGGCCTGCAGCGCGATGAGCTGAGCCGAATCCAGCCCCCCGATATTTCCGTGGGCGGCCCTCGCCATCAACGCCTCGCCGCGGTCGACAGTGGTCCCGAGACCGCGCAGCGCCCCCGCGAAAGTGGCGCTGCCCGTCCGGCCCGCCCTGGGAGCGGGCGACGACTCGCGCGCGTCGGGCGGGATCGGAACCAGCTCGTAGCTCGGACTCTCTCCTCCGATTCTCATCGGAGCCCCATCGGTCCGCCGCCGGCACGGTTGCGTCTTTCTCCCAATGCCGGTCACGAATTATTGCGGAAGCGTTTCGCGAGCCGTTGCATCGCGCGCGTATGCAGCCGGCTTGCCCACGACTTGCTCAGGCCGAGCGACTGTGCAACGTGATCGAAGCGCTCGCCGTCCAGGTAGTGGCGGCGCACCAGCACCGCTTCTTCTTCGGGCAGCTCGTCGATCGCGCTCTTGACCGCGACGAGCAGCTCGGCGCGACCGACAGCCTCCTCGGGATTGTCGGCCGCGGATACCTGTACCTGCTCGCCGCTGTCGCCCACCCCGGTGGTCGCGATGAGGCCCACCGCGATCGCGGTCGCCATGGCCGCCAAGTGATCGCCCAACGCCACGTCGGCCTGGGCGCGCGTCGTGGTACCCGGCGCCGTGAAGACGTCGTCCGCCTCGCCTTCGCTGACCTTGAGCGCCGCCGAGAGGCCGTTCAGTCGTTCGTAGGCGCGCCGCGGCAACTGCGCGAGCGATCGCACGCCGTCGATGATCGCGCCGCGTACCCGGAAATTCGCGTACGCGCGGAACGGCACCCCGCGCTCGGGGTCGAACTTGCGCGCGGCGTCGAGTAACCCCTCGCGACCGAAGCTGCGCAGATCGTCGAGCTCGACGACGGCGCCCATGCTTCGCGCGACTTGCTTGGCCACGATGTCCACCAGCTCGAGCTGCGACCGAAAACGCTCCAGCACGTCCGGTGCGTCCGGTGCAGATCCGGCAGAGGTCGTGCTCGGCGGCGTCGCCATCTGGGCGAGATCTATCAAATCGCAGCCGCGCTGGGGTTTCGAATCCGGCAAAGGCGTGGCATATTGGGCCCATGTTCCGCTGGGGCCGAGCCTCGGTTGCGTATGCGCTGATCGCGATCAGCGCGTTCGCGCTGGCGCACGGCTTCGAGCGCGGCTCCCTCCTCACGTATCAGGGGCCATGGTTGCCGCTGGAGGGCGTCGAGGCGGACGCTTTCAGCCTCGTCCTCGGCGGTACGTTCGCCGCCGCCGTCATCGTGGGTACGCGGCTCCTGGTGCAAAACGCCAGCTGGGCCAAGAATCTTCACCGCGATCTGCGCCCGATGACCGTCGGGCTAGACGGCACCGGCATCGTCCTCATCGCCGCCATGTCGGCGATGGCGGAAGAGCTCGTCTTCCGCGGCTTGCTCTTGCCCTGGGTCGGCGTGCTACCCCAAGCGCTGATCTTCGGCGTCGTGCACGCTCAGCTGAGCGGTCCGAGCCGCTGGGTGTGGGTGGCGTGGGCGAGCCTTGTCGGGCTGGCGCTAGGGGCGATGTTCGCGCTGACCGGCTCTTTGCTGGGGCCGATCCTGTCCCACGCGCTGATCAACGGCGTGAACCTGGCGTACCTGAAGTCGCACGACACATCGCCTCCTCCCAATTCGCTCGGCGGCTTGTTGTCCGATCGCCGTTCGCCGCTGCCCGAGCGTCGCGCGCCCCTACCCGCCGGCCGGCGAGCCTAGTAGCGGGCGCGAGCGGCTCGTCGCGGCGGCGCGACCATCGGGCGGCGACAAAGATCGGACGATCCTACCCACGAGGCCGCCCGGTTGAGTTTCTGAGCTATTCTGGTGGCAGCACCCCCCAACCGAGAATGGCTGCTATCGAGTCTAGTCACCCGGAGGACCGTCCCCGGGTCCTCGTCGTCGACGACGAGAAGTTCATCCGCGACATCATCGCGGACTTTCTGGGTATGGAAGGCTACATCGTCCGTACCGCCGAGGACGGTACGAGCGCGGTGACGGAGCTGGAGCGCGCGCGCTACGACATGGTCATCAGCGATCTGAAGATGCCCAAGATGGGCGGCCTCGATCTGCTGAAAGAAGTCGGGCGCGTCCACCCCGACACGCTGACCGTGATCATGACCGGCTTCGGTACGGTCGAGACGGCGATCGACGCCATGAAGCGCGGCGCGTACGACTACATCCTCAAGCCGTTCAAGGTCGAGGAGATCGTGCACATCGTGCAGCGCGGGCTCGAGAAGCGCCGGCTGTCCGCCGAGAACCTGCGCTTGCGCGAGGCCTTGTCGCTGTACAAGGTGAGCGAGGCGATCGCGGCCAGCCTCTCGCTCGACGAGGTCGTATCCACGCTGTCGGAGAGCGCGCTGTCGGAGGTCCGTAGCGATCTGGTGATGACGTGGCTGGCGGACGGCGAGGGCAATTTCGCGCTGCGCAGCCTCAATTTCAGCTCCCTGCTCGAAGAAGGCGAAGAGCTGGGGGCGCTCGATCCGGCCAAGGTCGTCGAGCGGCTCGGGGCGGGGCCGATCGTCGAGCACGGCGCGCGCGCGAGAGAGCTTTTCGCGACTCATCCCTCGCGACAGGTGTCGAGCGTGCTCGTGGTGCCGCTCAAGATGCGCGACCGGCTGCTCGGCTTCGTGAGCACGGTGTCGCTGACCGCCAGCCGGCGCTTCGACGAAGGCCAGCGCAAGCTGCTCAGCATCATCGCGTCGCGCGCCGCCGCCGCGATCGAGAACGCGCGACTGTACGAGGACCTGCAGGCCACGTTTCAGCAGACGATTCAGAGCCTGGCCCGAACCATCGACAAAATGGATCGCTACACGTCGGGCCACTCCGAACGGGTCGCGCGCTACGCCGTGAACCTGGCGCGCTGGCTCGGCCTGGGCGAAGATCAAATCGAGATCGTGCGCCACTCGGCGCTGATGCACGACATCGGCAAGATCGGCTGCGTCATGAACCTGAACAAGGCCGGTAAGCTGACGCAGAGCGAGTACGAGGTGTTCAAGCGACACCCCACTTACGGCCGCGAGATCTTGGATCCGATCAAGTTCTTGGGCCCGGTGATCCCCGGCGTCCACCTCCACCACGAGCGCTGGGACGGGCGCGGCTACCCGCTCGGGCTGGCGGGCAAAGACATCCCGCTGATCGCCCGCATCATCTCGGTAGCTGACACCTACGACGCGATGACCAGCGATCGCGCTTATCGGCGCGCGCTCCCGCACGAGGTGACGGTCAGCGAGATCGAGCGCTGCTCCGGCACCCAGTTCGACCCCGACATCGCCGGCACCTTCACCGAGCGCATCGAAATGCTGCGCGAAGAGCTGCGCGCGACCGGCGTCGAGCCGCCAGAATGACATCATGGGGCTCATGACGCAGCGACGACTCGCCGGCTATTTCCTGGGCAGGCGCGACTACCGCTCCTGCCTCGCGCTGCAAGAACGGCTCCACGCCGCCCGCGCCGCGGGGTCGATCGGCGACACGATCTTGTTCCTCGAGCACCCGACCGTGATCACGCTCGGGCGCGGCGCTCACGCCGAGAACTTGCTGGCGTCGCGCGAGCGGCTCTCGGAGCTCGGCGTCGACATGGCCGAGATCGGGCGGGGCGGAGACGTCACCCTGCACACGCCGGGGCAGCTCGTCTGCTATCCGATCCTCGATCTTGCGCCAGATCGCAAAGACGTACGCCGCTACGTGAAAGACCTGACCGAGGTGATGCGCGAGGTGGCGCAGGCGCACGGCGTCGCCGCCGGCCGCTTCGAAGAGCACATCGGGCTGTGGGCCAACCGCGAGTCACCGCAGCGCTACCTCGGTCCGGAGTCGCCCCGCGACCTGGTGAAGCTCGGCGCGATTGGCGTGCGCATTTCGCGCTGGATCACCATGCACGGCTTCGCCCTCAACGTATCGCCCGACATGCGGCAGTTCGGGTTGATCGTACCGTGCGGTATCCGCGAGTACGGCGTGGGCTCGCTCGCAGAGCTGATGGACGGCCCCGCTCCGAGCGTCGAAGCGGCGGGCGCTCAGGCTTTCGCGGCGCTGATCCGCGTGCTCGACGCCGACGCCGTGAGCTCGACCTGGACGCGGGGCGAGCCGCCCGCCACGATCAGCACGTTGGCGAATGGCGTGCGCTCCGAAGCGCCTTGAACCTGGCACATCAGCCCCGCCCGCTCGAGCACCGCGCACAGCTCGCGCGCGGGCCGGTAATGGCTGGCTCGGCCGCGATTCAGCCCGCTTTTTCTGGCTAACCATTCGCAGGCGCGTGTCAAGGCGCTCCGCAACGAGGGCCCCGCATCCAGCTCGCGCACGAGCAGCCGTCCGCCGGGAGCGAGGGCGCGCGCGGCGGACGTGAGCAGCGCGTCTTGCTCGGCGGCGGGCAGGTAGTGCAGCACGTCGATCAACAACACGGTGTCGGCCGGCGACAGCGGCATCGTCGCTAGATCTGCGACGCTGAAGCTCGCCTCGGGTCCAGCCGCGCGCGCGACCTCGATCTTTCGCGCGTCGGAGTCGAAGCCGATCACGCTTTTGGCCAAGCCTCGGTCGAGCAGCAGCAGCGACAGCTGACCGCGGCCGCAGCCCAGATCGAGCACACGCCCGAGCGAGCCGTCGAGCTCCGCCGCCAGCCGGCACACCGGATCGAACGCGAGCTTTGCCGCCACGTAGACGCGGTCGCCGCGCGGTGCGCGATCGTAGCGGGCGCGGGTGCGTCCGAGCGCAACCTCGAACGGATCGGTCTCCGCGATCGCGCGCCGAACCTGGCGTCGGGCCGCGATCAGGAACGCGACAGCGAACCCGACGCCGGCCAGTAGCGCACCGAGCACCGCGCTGCCGACGAACAAGTGCTGCGCGAAGCCGGCCGCGCCCATCGCCTTGGCCTGGGCCGCGTCGAACGCGACGAAATGCCCGGTCGTCAGGTAGGCGCCGGTCTCGACCTCGGTCGCGATCAGGAACGGCGCCAGGAACGGATTGGAGATGTTGGCGGCCAGGTACGACAGCACCGCGTCGAGACGCAACGGAAGGCAAACGCCGAGCACCAATACGAAATGCAGACCGTAGACGGGCTGGCAACCGATGAACAGCCCGAGCGCGACGGCGCTGGCGGCTCTAGCGGGTGACCCAGGTGTGCCCCGCAGGCGGCGCCACAGCCCGAGCAGCAGAGATTTCACGCGCCGGGACGCTCCGAACGGGCGCGCTGGGCCTCGGCGAGCTTGCGGTACATCAACGCGCTCTTGTGGTCGCCGTCGCGCAGCAAGACAGCGTCGAACTCGGCGATCGCGGCCTCGAGCTCGCCCGCTGACAGGTGCATCACGCCGAGCAGGAGTCTGGCCTGACCGTAGTTCGGATTCGAATCGCGGGCCGCCTCGAGCTGCTCGCGAGCGCGCTCCGGTTGATCGGTGTCGCGGTAGAGCGTCGCGAGCTTGGTGCGCAAGTCGGCGAAGCCGGGACAGAGCGCGACGGCGCGCTCGAGCTCGAACACCGCCTCCGGAGTCATGCCGGCGTCGAGATAAGCCTGACTGATCTCGGCGTGCATGTTGGCGATCTTGCCTTTAGCGAACGGATCCGCCTTGGCCGGCCCGCCAGATCCTCGGTGTCGGATCTGGCCGTAGATCTGGCGCGCGGCGTCGTACTTCCCGAGGTCGTTGTAAGTGACCATCAAGTTCAGCTGCGCCTCGGTGTAGTTCGGGTTCAAGCTGACGGCTTTTTCGAAGTAACGCTCGGCTTGAGCGAAATCACCCTTGGAGTGAGAAATCACCCCCAGCATGTCGAAAACATCTGCGAAACGATCGGTCTTGGCGACCACCTGCCGTAGCAAATACTCGGCCTTGTCGAGCTCGCGCTTCTGGTAATGCTCCCTGCCCAAGAGGAGAAGCTGCTTGACGTGGTCGTCCATGCGGCCACCATCGTACCCCCAGAAGCGCGCGGAAAGACAAGCCGTGCCGAGCGACGACGCCGGGGCCGACAGCTTCGGGTCAGGACCGCGCGATTTCGCGGAAAAACCCAGGGTCACCGCAAGCGTCCGGCTTGAGCCGCGCCGGGTGGGCGGGGCCGGCCGCTTGCCGCGCTCCGGGTTCCTTGCTACTTCGCCCCCGTGGCCTCACCGCCGGACGCCGGTGGTTCTCGCTATGTCGGCCGCGTCGTCGATCCGGACGTGCGCGAGGACGGCGAGGCGGAACCGGAAGTCGAGCTGAACGTCAGCCGAAAGCTCGCTCGTGGCGCCTCGGGCTCCGATGAAGACGAGGGCCCGCGCGTGATCGGTGATGCCGGCCTGCCGGCCAAGACAACCGGAGACAGCACCCCGAGCCGGGGCGCGGCGGTGCGGGAGCGGCTGTTGGCCAAAGCGCGGGCGGCGGAGCAGAGCTCAGCCGACGAGCCGAGCGGCCTCGAGCGTGAGCTCGACCAAGTCGGGCGCGGGCCCGAGCGGGCGACGGCGGAGCCGGTCGACTTCGTGGCGTCACCGACGTCCGGTCGCGCCCCATCGGCGCCACTCGTGACCGCGACGCCGCGCGAGCTTTCCCCGACGCTGGTCGCGATCTTCTCGACGTTGGTCGGGATCGCCGCGATCGCCTCGCTCACGGCATTGTTCATGAACCTCGAGGGTCGGCTGCCCGGAGGTGCGCGCGTCGGCGCGACGGCGACACCGAGCGGTGCCGCGGGACTGCGCCCACTTCCGGAACCGAAGACCAAAGCCAAGCGGCCGCGCCAAAAGCTGCCGGGGCCGTGGCGGCTCAGCGACGCGCGGGGGGACGCCAAGTATCGCTTCATCGAGGGCAAGGTCGGCACCGACTCCTTCCTGAAGGCGCTCGAAGCCGCCGGCGCGCCCGAGGCCCAGGGCTATCGAGTGCTGGCCGCCATGCGCGGCATCGTCGATCTCGACAAGTGCAAGAAGACGGATCGCTTTCAAGCGCTGGTGGAGCGCGGCACGAACAAGCTGTTCGCGCTCGAGTACGTGGTGGGACCAGAAGAGATCTACCAGGCCAAGGAGATCGACGGCCGCCTCTCCGGGAGCAAGCTCGACCTGAAGATCGAGCGCGCCCAGATCACGGGCGCGCTCAGCTACGACGGCTCGAGCTTCGATCGCTCGGCAGACGTGGCCGGCTTCGACCCCGGCCTGTCCAAGGTCGTCGCCCGCGCGCTCGACGGCCACATGTCGCTCGAGGAGCTGGAGCGCGGTGACGTGCTCAAGCTCGTCGTCCAAGAAGTAACGGTGCTCGGCGAATTCTCGCGATACGCGGGCGTGGAGGCGCTCGAGCTTTTGCGCGTGGATCCGAAGAAGACCAACCTGCGTCTTTACTATTCGGACGCGCCGAACGTTCGCGGCTACTACGATCGCGACGGCCGCGCTCCGTTCGAAGGCGGCTGGCGCAAGCCAATCAAGGGCGCACCGCGCACCTCGCCGTTCAATCCGCACCGCGTTCACCCCGTGTTGCACAAGGTGATGCCCCATCAGGGCACCGACTTCGGCGCCCCCGCCGGGACGCCGGTCGGAGCCGCCTCTTTCGGCACCGTCAGCTTCATCGGCCCCGCGGGAGCGTCGGGCAATCTGGTCAAGGTGATGCACCCGGGTGGCGTGGAGACCGGCTACGCACACCTGTCACGCTTCGCGGAAGGCCTGAAGGTCGGCGACAAGGTCAAGCGCATGCAGGTCGTCGGCTATGTCGGCAGCACGGGGCGCTCGACCGGGCCGCACTTGCATTTCAGCGCCAGTCGCGACGGCGCGTTCTTCGACGCCGAGACGCTCAATCTGGACGGCATGCGCAGCCTGACATCGGCCGAGCGCGAGCTGATCCGGCCCCTGCTCGCCAAATACGATCCCATGCTCGACGCGATCGCCATGCCCGAGCGGTTCGCGCCGCTGCCGAGCGCGCCGGTCGACGCGGCCGTGGTCGCGGTCGGCTCCGCCAGCAGCGTGATCCAGACCGACGACCCGGCGGGCGAAGGCGAGGAGGAGGCCACACCTGCCCCGGCGCAAGCCGCTCCCGCGACCCAAGCCGACCCACGCGCGGCGGCGGCGGCGCCTGCGGCCGGGGCGCGACCCGGCGGCTCGTCGGTCTACTTGAGCGACAAAGAGCTGCTCGACGCGCAGTCAGCGACCGACGACGGCGAAGTCGAAGAATGAGCGCGCGCGCTCTGGCGACACAGCAGGTCTAGCTCGAGCGCCCACCAATCGAGCGTGCACGCACCGCGCGAGCACAATAGCTCCACGAGGTACTCCTCTTGCTCGACGCTGAGCTCGCAAAAATACGCGGTTTCCATTGGGGTTGGCTCAGCTCGGGAGCGCCGAGACGAAGTCTTCCAAACGATCGAGCGCCTCACGCATACCCGCTTCCATGCCGGAGCCGATATGCGCGTCACGAGATTGTACGCTGTCGTGGAGCTGCTCGACGACGACGGACGTCTTACCGTCGCGCTCACTCAGCGTCACCGTCACGAGCGAAGGATGCTCGGGAACGGGCTCGTACACCTCCGTGAACACGACGCGCTGCGGAAACTCGACCTCGCGGTACACGCCGTGAAAGCCGATCTGCTTGCCATCTTGCATGCGCAGCACGCGGCGCCAGGCGCCGCCCGGACGCACGTCCATCTCGCAGACTTCCAGCGTCATGCAGCTGTTGCCGTACCAGCGACGCATGTACTCGGGGCGCGTCCATGCTTCCCAGACGAGGCGCGCGGGCGCGTTGAACGTACGCTTCACGATGAACGAGGGCTCGCCCGGGAGCACGATCAACTCGGTGTCTCCCTCGAACCTATTTCTTTGCAGCATTCTCTTTCTCCTTCAGCTCTTCCAAGAGGCCGTCGAGGCGCACGAAGCTCTCTTCCCAAAACTGGCGATAGCGCTCGAGCCACTCGACGGCCTCTTTGAGCGGGGCCACCTCCAAGCGGCGTGGACGCAGTTGGGCGCGCCGACCGCGGGTGATGAGCCCGGCCCGCTCGAGCACGCGCAGGTGTCGCGAGACGGCCGGCTGGCTGAGCGCAAATGGCCGACCCAGCTCGGTCACGCTCGCCTCTCCCTCGGTCAGACGAGCCAAAATCGCCCGGCGGGTGGGATCAGCCAGCGCCGTGAAAGTCGCGTCCAAAGCTTCGCTTTCAGTCATGCATAACGTCTTTGCTATATAACGTTTCGGTTATGTACAGGTCGAGAGCGGATTCGTCAACCCGCGCCCGGGTCGAAATCCGCGACCTTTGGGCGGCGCGCCCGAGTTGACTCGGCACGTCGGCGACTCAGCTTGTGGCGATGAACGTCGCCTGCGCCGCGTGCTCTCGAATGAACCGAGTGCCCGCCGGGAGATTGCAAGACAGGGCCCGCTGTGCCGCCTGCAAGGCGCCGCTCTTACCGCTGGCCAGGCCGGTGACGATCACGAGCAGCGCCGAATTCGACGAGCTGATTCGAGACGCCAAGTCGCCGGTCGTCGTCGACTTCTGGGCGGCTTGGTGTGGCCCGTGCCGCGCGGTCGCGCCCGAGCTGGAGAAGCTCGCCGCTGCGAAGGCCGGCAACGCGATCGTGGTCAAGGTCGACACCGACGCGCAGCCCGAGCTCAGCGCGCGCTTCGGCATTCGCAGCATCCCGACCTTGGTCATGTTTCGTGGTGGTCGCGAGCAAAAGCGTATCAGCGGCGCGATGCCGGCGGCGGCGATCGCCGCTCAGCTCCAGATCTAGAGGAGGGAGCGGCTGCGTCCTGCCCATCGCGCACGCTTCGTCGCGGGCGGACCGAAACTCCTGCTCCGGCGCGTCCCAACGCCTCCGCGTGCTCATCGAGCAGCCAGCGAGCAACGCCATCAGCGACGTTGCTCGCGACGATTCGTGTCGCCATGCCGAGCAGCTCGGGCACCCCGTTCTCGACCGCGATCGCCATGTCGGCGCTGCGGAACATGTCCATGTCGTTCTCCGCGTCTCCAAAGACGACCAATTCGGCTTCGGCCATGCCCAACTCGCTTCGCAGCGCCGCGATGGCCGCGGACTTGGTAGCCGCCGCGCCGAGAACCGACAGCTCCCAAAACCCGGGAGCGTAGCTGTTATGGCCGAAGCGCAGCTGGATCGCGCTACCGAGCTCCGTCAACAGCGACGACGCCAGCGACCGACCCACCGTCTCCGGAACCAACGTCGTCAGGCTGAGCAGCTGACCATGGGCGTCGAGCTCGACCTCGGCGGCTCGCTGCAACCGCGGATCGTTCGCCCGGTGCTTTTCGTCGATATACCAGCGGGTGCCGGCATTGCTCGGGTCTTCGAACAGCAGACGATCCACGTCGTCGACGATGCACGCGGCGATGGGGTCGGCGGCGAACCTCCGAAACTGGGCGAGCACCTTCCGCCCCAGCAAGAGCGGCAACTCATTCACCAACAAGTGGCGTCCGCTGGCCAGATCCGTCACGCAGGCTCCATTTTGCTCGATGATTGGGATGCCGATCGGCAGATCTCCCAAGATGCTGCGAACGGCCGGTGCGCTGCGCGCAGTGGCAACGGTGAAGGCGACGCCCGCGTTCAGCAGGCGCGTCAAAGACATCCGAGAGAACGGCGAGAGGCGCGCCCGATTGTCGAGGAGCGTACCGTCGAGGTCCGAAACGTAGAGTCGTTTGCTTTGGGCAACACGGCTCATGCTGATCCCATTGCGAATCACGGCGTCTCAAACCGGTCGGCGCGTCAGCCGCAAGGTGAAGACGGAGCCGTGAGGCATCGCGTCCTCGACGCGCACGCTGCCGCCGTGCGCTTCGGCGATGTGCTTCACGAGCGACAAGCCGATGCCGGAGCCGCGCACTTGCTTGCCGCTCGACGATTTGCCGCGCACGAATCGCTCGAAGATGCGCTTGCGATCTTCGGGGACGATGCCCGGCCCTTGATCGATGACGGACACCTCCGCGCCGCCGTGGGCGGCACGGACGCTGACCGTCACCCGCTTGCCGTCGGGCGCGTATTTGAGGGCGTTGTCGACCAGGTTGATGACGGCGATTTCGACGGCGCGCTCGTCGAGCATCAGGTCGGGCACGTCTTCGACGGCGAGCTCGAGCGCCACTCCGTCACGTTCGGCGCGTACGCGACACGCTTCGACCGCGCGCGCGACGGGCTCCGCTACTCGGCCCGGCAAAAACTCGTACGCGGCCTGGCCCCGCTCGACCTTGGCGAAGTCGAGCACGTTCTCGATCAAGGCGTTCAGGCGGTCGCTCTCGTTGACGATGATCGAGAGGTAATGATTGCGCTTCTCTTCGGTGTCGGCGCGGCCGGTCTGGAGAAGCTCGCCGAACATGCGCACCAGCGCGAGCGGCGTCTTCAGCTCGTGCGACACGTTGGCGACGAACTCGCTCTTCAAGTTGGACAAACGCCGCTCGCGCTCGGCCGCGACCAGGATCACGAACAGGCCCGCGATCACGACCACGCTCGACAGCGCGACGAGCACCATCTCGAGGACACGCCGGCGCGCGACCGCGGCCGCGAGCTCGGCGGCGCTGTTCATCGTGACGTTCAGGGTCCACTTGTAGAGCGTGGTCTCGAACTGGCGTCCGAGCGTGAGCCCTCCCCGCCCGAGCGGAGGACCGAATACGATCTTGCCGTCGGCGTCGACGATGTTGACGCGGCTCTGCTGCATGTCGGAGTAAAGCGCGGGGAACACGTCGTGCACGATGCGCGGCACGTCGTGCCAGACTACGACCAAGAGGTGGCGGGCGTCGACGTCTTGCTCCCAATGACTGAGCAGGTAAGCCTTCTCGCGGTCGACCTTGTGCAGGTGGCGCAGCTCGTCGAGCGGGGGCTTGTCGAGCTTGAGCTCCGGCAGCAGACGATTGACGAGCAGGCGCCGCAGACGCTCGGTCTCGAGCTCGGACGCGCGCGAGGCGAGGGCCACGACGTTGCGCGCCGGCGCCCCGATGTCGATCAGGAAGACAGCGCGCACGGTCGGCGTTTGCAGCGCCGCCGTCTCGAGCCATTTGCTGCCGAAGTCGGCGCGCTGAGCGAGATCGAGCACGGAGCGGACGGCGTTGTCTTGCTCGATGATGCGCTTGTCGAGACGATCGGCGCGCTCGTTGGCGAGCGAGAGCGTCGCCTCCACCACCGACTGTTCACGCAGCTTCTCGAGCTGAAAGCTGGAGCGAAACATGACCCCCGAGAGCACCAGCACCGCGAGCACGATCGCCGGCAGGAGCAGAAACGTGAGCATTCGCTCGCGCCGCGTACGCTCGGTGGCCATGCGCCGGGCAGCGTAGCAGCCCCCGGCGCGCCGACGACCCCTTCAGCTGCGCAAGATCACGTCGGCGTCGAGCACGATCGGGCGATTGGCGAGAAACTCGGCAAACTGCACGCAAACGTAGTCGATGGCGTTTTGCTCGGTTTGGTGGAACGGCGCGTCGCCGCGCGGATTGGCGACCTCCAACAAGCCGAGGTAGCGGCCACCTTGCCGAACCGGAGCGCACAGCGCCTTTTCTGGCTTTACGCCCAGCGCTTCCCAGCGCGGACCGAGCACGCGCGGATCTTTCTCGGTGTCTTGGATGGCGACCGAGCCGGCGCGGCGCATGACCGCTTGCAGGAACGGGTCGCTGTCGGGCGTGCGGTGCAGCAGCGCTTGCATGGAGCCGGGGCCCTTGGCCCGCACGACCACGAAGTTTTGCGTATTGATGTCGAAGACTTGGATCAATACGCCGTCGCACGGCACGACCGAATCGATAGCGGCCAGCACGAACTCGGCGCCGTCGGCGATGCCGTGCATGAAATGCAGGTCGTGCATCGTCTCGAACAGCTCGCCGATCAGGTCTTCGCCGGCACGACGGCGGACGGCCGGCAGACGCGGGCGAGAGCCACGCGGGCCCGACGGGTGCGACGGCTGTTTCTCGCGGGCGAGCGGGACGGCCGGCGTCTCCATTCGGTCCACCTTGGCGACAGCGGCTTCGGCCGCGACGGCGGGTGGTGCGGGTGCGGGTGCGGGTGCGGGTGCGGGTGCGGTCTCGACGAGGACTGGAGGCTCCGGTGCAGGCGGCGACGCGGGCTCGACGGTTGGTGCGGGCGCGACTATTGGCGACGCGGCAGCGGGAGACGGCGCGGGCGGCGGCGAGCTGGAGATTTGGACGATCGGCACCGGCTTGATCGATGGCGCCGGTGATGAAGCGCGCGCCGCGGCGGTGCCATCGAACAGGGGAAAGGTCACGACCGGATTTCCGCGCCAGTCCTTCCACGCCAAGGTACCGAGCGGAGCGCGCTCGGGTCGCTTTTCGAAGCGATGATCGAAGACGGCGAGCTGCACGAACTTTTGCCCGATTCGCTCCGCGAGCTCGCGAGATAGATCGCGAAAGCTCGCCCAGAGCAGCGCTTCGACGGAGCCGCGACTGACGCCTGGCTCGACCACGTAGACGATCTCGCGGTAGGTGATCGGCGCTTCGAGCGTCGGTTCTTCGTGTCGCTGGCGCAGCACACTGGCCGGCGGCGGCAGCTCGAAGGCCGCGCTCGGTTGCGTCATTTGCTGAGGAAGCGGACCGAGATCCTGGGGAACGGGCGGCGCCGGTGGAATCGTGTCGAGGCGCGCAGCAGATTCGGCGGATTTCGCCGCGGATGGGCGACCGCTCGCGACAGCCGGTGGCGCATTTGGCGACAACGCGCTCGAAGGCACGCCTGCGTACGGCTCATGGTGGGTCGAAATGAGCCCAGCGGCGGGCACGCCGACCGTCGCCGGCGTTGCGGGCAGCGACGCCGGAGCGGCAGGCTCGATCGAAGGCGCCGCCGCCCGGACCGGAACCGGCGCCACGGCTGCCGACGCGAGCGGGACCGCCGACGCGAGCGGCGCCGAGCTGAGCGCGGGCTTCGGTACCACGGACGGTGCCGGCGCCGACGCCGACTGACCGTTGAGAGGAGGGGAGACGGGCTCGGTGCTCAGCGGCGTGTTGGCGGGTGCCTTGGCGATCAGGAAGCGAAGCTTCTGCTTCGGGTCGACGGCACGGTAGCCGTCGTCGAGTAGCTCGATCGAAAACTTGGACAGCGGTCCGCTGTCGCCCCGGAGCTTGCGCGCCTCTTGCAGCGCCGCCTGCCACTGCTTGGCCTCGACACAATACTTCTCGTCGGAACTACCGTCGCCGACGCGAGAGACCTCAACGAACCATCGCATCAAAATTCAGTGCCGAGTGACGTGTGACCGGTACCCGCGGTTTCCTGAAGACGTCCTGCCGCGCTCTACTTGGGAGCTTCCAAGTAGAGCGCCTCGGGCACGGCCCCGCAAGCGGCATTGACCGAAAAAGCCCGGCAGCGGCACCGTATGCCAGCTTTCCAATCCTCGGCGGCAGTCGCGACCAACGATAAACATTCGCGAAAATCGCTGCATGCCGGAGCGAGCCTCGGGGTACGCGGCCGTTTGTGTCGGCACCGTTCGAGTCTCGCGGCCGGCTTCCGGCCCTGCGGTCGCGCCGGCAGTGTCCTCGCCGTCGCGCGTCGTAGTACAAGCGCCGAAACGTGACCGATACGCTCTCTGCCAAGGCACAGCGAAGCCTGCGCTCACTCGCTCGATACGAACCGGCGCTGTACGTCGTCTGGGCCGCGACGCTCACGCTGATGTGCGCGTCCGCATTCTATTCGTCGATGCGGCTGCAGACCGCTTACGCGGATCTGTTTCGCGATCCAACTCACGCTTTCGAGGCAGCGACGGAGGGAGCGCTCGGGCCGTGGTCGGCCCCGCTCGATGACGTGTTCATTCACTTCGATTTCGCGAGGCAGGCCGCCCGTGGTCACCCTTTCGAGTGGTCACCCGGCGCGGGGTATTCCAGCGGCGGCACGAGCTTGCTCTACCCATTCGTGCTGGTACCAGGCTTCTGGCTCGGCCTGCGCGGCCTGAACCTGATGGTGTGGGCGGCGGTCGTGGCGTGCGTGAGCGTGTTCGGTGCGCTACTGGCGCTACGTCGACTTTTCGCGGCGTTGCCGCGCGCCACCAGCTACCTGCTGCCGCCGGCGTTGCTCTCCGTCGGTGCGCTCGATTGGTCGCTGTGGAGCGGCATGGAGGTCGCGCTGTTCGTCGGTCTGTGGTCGCTGGCGATCGTGGCCTGGGACGATCTACGCGCGCAAGCCGAGACGGACGGGCTCCGCCTCTCGTCGGCGGCCCTGCTCGGCGTGACCGGGTTCTTGATGTGCGCGACGCGTCCGGAAGGCATCGGCGCGCTGTTCGTGTTGTGCGTGACGGCACTGTGGGATCGGCGCCGGCAGCGGCCACTGCGCTTGCTCGGGCTCGGGGTGTTGACGTTTGGCCCGGCGTGCGCGCTGCTGCTCGCTCATGGCGTCGCCAATCGCGTGCTCACGGGCGACTCGACGGCCGCCGGTGCGCTCGTCAAGCTCGAGATGCATCATCCCTATCTGTCACGGGAGCAGGTGCTCGGGGCGTGGTGGTTCCACGTAAAATACCAGGTGTTGCGCGTGACGCAGTACCACTTCGCCGACATTTCATGGGTTGGCTGGTGCGTCTGGCCGATCGCGGCTTACCCGCTGTTCGTCGCCAGCACGCGGCGAGCGGCGAGCGTGCTGTGGCTCTCGATCTTGGGCTGGATCGCGATCGTGGCGCTCAACGGACAGGTGCGGTGGCAAAACGAGCGCTACACGATGCCGGCGGTGGCCTGGCTGCTGACGTCGGCAGCGCTGGGGCTCGCCGCGGCGTGGTCGGGCATTCGACGCGGCAGCTTGCGAAGCTTCGCCCCGGCCGCGCTCGGCTTGCTGCTGGCTTCCGTCTTTGCCTGGCGGCAGGCGCCGCGCTTTCGCGAGCAGCTCTGGTTCTTCGGTCGCGCGTCACGCAACATCTACGATCAGCACGTGATGGCTGGACGCAAGCTGCGCGACCAATTCAGGCCGCAGCCGACCCGCGTGCTGGTCGGCGACGCGGGCGCGATTCCGTACGCCTCCGATATACCGGCCCTCGACATCATCGGGCTGGGCGGCTTTCATGGCTTGCCGTTCGCGCGCGCGACGCGACAGAGCGTCGCCGCCGGCATCGAGCTCATCGAGCGGCTCAAGCCCGCGGAGCGGCCGGATATCTTGGCGCTCTATCCGAGCTGGTGGGGAGATTTCCCGGTTTGGTTCGGCCGGCGCATCGACGAAGTGCCGGTGCGTGGCAACGTGATCTGCGGCGGCGCGAGCAAGGTGCTCTACCAGCCACGATGGGAGTCGCTCGATCGCAGTGAGCAGCCGTTTTCGCTGCGGGCGGGAGAGCGCCGCGTGGACGGCGTCGACTTGGCCGACCTGGTCAGTGAGCGGCAGCACGGCTATGCCCGGAGCGATGGCAGCGTTGGTCAGGTGATGATGAAGCTGCTCCCGAACCCGGCGTTCCCGCGCGAAGATCTGTGGGACGCGGGGCGGATCGTTCCCGCGGGCGTGCGCGAGAGCTTCACCTTCACGGGGCTGGATTCCAGTCGCCCCGTCAGCTTGATCGTGCGCGCCGCGCCGACCGAGCTCGTCCAGCTGGTGGTGGAGGCGGACCCGAGCATCAGGGTCGAGGCGCAGCTCGCGAAAAAAGACGGCTGGATCGAGCAGCGCATCGAGCTCGGCACGCCTGGTGTCTCGAGCTTGCCAGTCCGGATCGAAGCTGCCCACGCGGAGCGGGCGTTGTTCCATGTCTGGGCCGTCCAGCCCGAGTAGCGCGCGGCAGCGACGGGCGCTGTGGCTCGCGGCGCTGGCGGCGGTCGCGTTCGGCTTGTCCTGCGCCTACGTGCGATTTTATCTGCGGGGCGGCCCGCGCATCATCGACGCAACCAGCTACTTCCTCGAGGCTCGCACGCTGGCTGCGGGCGGCTTCTCATTTCAGGTGCCGGATCCGACGGCGTCGTTCCGGGGACGCTTTCTGTTGTCGTCGAGCGACGGTCACGCCCTCGGCGTGATCTTTCCTCCCGGCTACCCGCTCGTGCTGTCGCTCGCCGTACGGCTGGGTGCGCCGCTGCTGCTCGGTCCCGCGCTCGGCGCGCTGCTGGTCGCGGCTACGTACGGGCTCGCGCGCGCGCTCGGTCAAACGACGAAGGTCGCGTTCGTCGCGGCCGCGCTATCGGCGTCGTGCGCCGCCCTACGCTATCACACCGCCGATACGATGTCGCACGGCCTCGCGACCTTGCTCGGCTGCGCCGCGCTCGGCTTCGCGTTCAATCGTGATCGGCGCGGCGCGCCGTGGTTGGCCGGGCTTTGCCTCGGTTTACTGCTCGCCACGCGCCCGGTCAGCGGCTGCGTGTTCGGCTTGCTCGTGGCAGTTGCGCGGCGCGGCCGCGGTCGCGATTGGCTCGCGTTGCTCGTCGGCGTGCTGCCGGGCGTGCTGCTCCTGCTCGCCCAGCAGAAGAGCTTGACCGGAAGCTGGCTCGGCTCGACCCAGCTAAGCTACTACGCGATCTCCGACGCGCCGCCGGGCTGCTTTCGCTACGGCTTCGGCGCAGACGTCGGTTGCCGCTTCGAGCATGGCCAATACGTCTCGCGCTTCTTGCCCCACGGATTCGGCCTCGCCCACGCGCTGCGCAACCTCGTCGTTCATTTGTTCACGTTCGCGACCGACGCGAGCAACGCCGCGCCGCTGTCTTTGCTCGCGTGCTATGCGCTCGCGCGGCACCTTCGTTCGCCGCTCGGCTTGCTGGGGGCCGGCATCTTGCTGCAGGCGCTCGCCTACTTGCCGTTCTATTTCGACGGCGACTATCCCGGTGGCGGCGCACGCTTTCTGTGCGAGGTGATCCCGTTCTGTCAGATCTTGGTGGCGCGGGCCGCGTGCGATCTCCGAGTCGGGTGGCTCGCCCCCGTCGCCGCGCTGGCCGGCTTCGCGCTCTATGGGCGGCACGGTCACGAGCACCTGCGCGACCGTGAAGGCGGACGCCCGATGTTCGAGCCGGACGTTGTCGCCCGGGCTGGCGTCGAACAGGGCCTCGTGTTCGTCGACACCGATCACGGGTTCAACCTCGGCCACGATCCGCGCGCTCGAGATCCCAAGACCTCGCTGCTCGTCGCGCGCGCTCGCGGCGACGCCCATGACCGCGAGCTCTACGAGCGGCTCGGCCGCCCGGCGGCCTTTCGCTACATCTACGACTTCGGAGGGTCGGCACCGCGACTCGCACCTTTCACTCCATCGCCCAGCACTCGACTCGAAGGCGAAGCCGACTGGCCGGCACTGCTCGAGCGCGGCAGTGCCTATCCGATCTATTTCGGGTGCGCGTCGAGGGCCAAAGCGCTGCGGCTGTACCCGGGGACCGCGGCCCGGTTCTGGGTGCCGGCCTCCGACGGGCCGGTCACGCTGGGCTGGGTCAACACCGGGCGCACGACGACCAGGCTTCGTGTTGGCTGGAACGACTCTCCAGCGGTGCTCGTATCGGCCGACAGCCCAGGCTGCAGCGCGCTGCCGATCACGGTTCGAAGGCCGGAGGGTGGCACGGCTCTCCTAGTGGAGCTGGTGTCGGGCGAAGGGGCGCTCGACTTCATTCAGACCTCTCCGACCCCGGGTTGAGCTTGCGCCCGCCGGCCGGCGAAGCGAAGCCTGGCCCGCCCTACAGCGGGCATGGGTGGGTGCGTGCGCTCGTAACCCGTTGACAATCCAGACTTTAGGGGAGAGCATCACCTCAATCAGTTAGCGTTGGTTCACCGGCTGAGGGAGGCGACCCGCGAATGACGAAGAGCGAGCTCATCGAAGCCATCGCAGCACGCGGCGAGCTCACGAAGGCACGCGCCGAGATGGTCGTAAACTGCGTCTTCGACGCGATGACCGAAGCGCTGCAACGTGGCGAAGGAATTGAGATTCGTGGCTACGGCAGCTTCACCGTTCGCCCCTACAAGCCGTATGCAGGCCGCAATCCGCGCACGGGTCAACCGGTGCCGGTTCCGGCGAAGCGCTTGCCCTTCTTCAAGGTGGGCAAAGAGCTGAAAGAGCTCGTGAACGACAGCCGCCACATTCCCATCACCGGGGGTGACGAAGGCGACGACGATGACGACGATGAAGACGGCGACGAGTGAGCGTCGGTCGCGTCGCTAGCTGCCCCGCCCATCGCCTCGGGCGCCGCGCCGCGCTACTTGGAACGCTTTCGCTGGCGGCCTGCGCCCATCAACCCGCGAAATCAGCCGCGAAATCCGCGCCGCCGCCGCGCTATTCGGGACGGCTCCATGACTACGTTCCGGCCGCAGGGCTGCGCTGGCTGGTGCGCGGATGCCCAGCAAAGCTCGCGGAAAGCCAGAGCTTTCGCCCGGCGCTCGATCTCTTGCTCACGCCCTCGCGCCTGCGCGCGGTGGCGCAGACCACGGGGTTTGCGCTCGAGAAGCTGCCGCGCGGTTTGATCGCGGGCTTCGACCTCGGAACGCTTTACCTCGCCGAGCTGGGCGAGAGCGCGACCGTGGCACGCGCGCGCTTCACCGCGCGTCAGATCCATGAGCCAACCAAGCGCTCGCCTGATCCCAACATCGTCGTGCTCTCGGGACTGAGTGAGGGCATCCCGCTAGGGCTGGTGACGATCGACGATCGAGTGGTGGCTTACGGCGTGGGCGACCCGATGCTGTGCCGAGCGGTGGAAGCGTATGCCCGCGGCAAGCTCAAGGCGAAGAGCGCTTTTCACGGCGCCGCCCTGCAGGGTGTCGAGCTCGACACCGACGACGCATGGATCGCAGTGCACGTGCCGGGCCCCTTCGAGCCGCGTTGGCAAAACGCCGCGGGCGGCTTGCTCTCGATCGCCACCGCACTGTCGGCAAGGCTGACTCCGACTACAGCAGAGCACGCGCTACTCGAGCTGACCGTGCACGGTGATTTCGTCGGGACCAACGCTGCCGAGCGCCTTCGATCTACCTACATGTCGGTAGCAAGCAGCTCCACCGGCACCGCGTTGGGGCTCGGTGCTGCACTCGACGCGCGCACTGTGACGAATATGCAAAACGACCGCGTCGTATTGAAGGTGCCATTGCCAATTACCGAGATCGCCAGAGGCATGCGCGCGGTTACGATTGGTGATTTTGCCGACATTTTCCGGCTTCCAACGCTCGGCGCGCCGTCTACCGCACCTACATCGTCGCCAGAATTCCGCTAGAAATTGCAGCGATTTCGACGATCTATGAGATACGTGCGGGGATGGATTCGATTGACCAAAAGGCGCTGATGATGTTACGACCTCGGCCGTGCTGCACTGCGGCGAGCGGGATGAACGAACGGCAGCCAGCGCGTGAGCGTCGGAGGGCGGAGGTGACTTCGTGATGAAGCCGAAGTCGCGAGGCGGGCGTGTCGCCGCTGCCCCTGCCCTGGTCGAACGGTTAGTTCCCGCGGAAGCAGGTCAGGAGGGCAATTTGTCGGTTGAAACCATTCGCATCAACTTCAAAGCTGGCGACATGGCGGTACATCCCGCTCACGGCGTCGGTGAAGTTCAAGACATCGAAGAGAAAGACTTCGGCGGACGCAAGACGTCCTGCTACGTGATCAAGATCCGCGACAGCGGCCTCAAGGTCATGGTGCCGACCGAAGCGGCGTCTCGCGTCGGCCTCAGGCCTGTGATGAAAAAGAAAGAGGCTCAGAAGATCCTCGATATTTTGAAGGCACCCGAGGTCGCGGTCGACCTGCAGCCTTGGAATCGTCGCTTCCGTGCCTACACCGAGATGCTCAAGAGCGGCTTGCCGTCGGAGATCGCCAAGGTCCTGCGCGACATGTACCGCCTCAAGTTCGACAAAGACCTTTCGTTTGGTGAGCGTCGCCTGCTCGACCAGGCCCGCAGCTTGCTCGTGCAAGAGCTAGCGCTCGCCAAAAAGGTGGCGCCGTCGGCGATGGAAGGCGAGATTCAGCAGATTTTCTCCGCGTAACGACGCGGTACGAACGAGCTATTCGGGAGCGAAAGCGGCGAAGAGCGAGCAATTTCTTCGGCGTGTGAGCCGAGGCAATTGCTCGGATCGTCCAAGCTGCTCATCTTGCTCGCGTTTTCGCGGGCTGGCCCGCGGCCGCCGCCCCCGTCCCGGCTTGGGACTAAAGAGCCGAGCACGGTGGCCGTTTTGGGGGGGAAAATGGAATCTCGCTCGCTGCTCGCCCTTGGGAAGTTCCGGCGTGACGAACGCGCGGCCCTGGCCGTAGCAGCCTCTCAGGCCGCGTTCGACCTTCACGCCGTCGACAGCAGCGACGAAGCCTCGGAGTGGCTTTCGAAGCACGACGCTCACGCGGCGTTGCTCGAGAGCGCGGAGTCGGAAGCGCTGGCCGTCGAAGCCCGCAGCAGCGCGCGCCACGTACGCTTGCCGATGCTGGCGCTGTCTCGCAGCGTGTCGGACCTCGCCTTCAACGACGCCTTCAGCTGGGGAGCAGACGACGTGCTGCCCTTCGGCGAGGTACGACCGCTGCTGACGCGGCTACGCAGCCTGCCCCGAGAGCCCGCCGAGGCGCCCAAGACCGGCCGCGGTAGCGCCCTGATCGCCGAAGCCGATCGCACGCGGCGCACTGTCGTCGCGCGCGTGCTGCGTAACGCCGGCTACGACGTCACCTTCGCCGTGACCAGCGACGACGCCGAGAGCTTCTCGCAGCGCCCCGATTTGAGCCTGGCCGTCGTCAACGCGGAGCTCATGCCGAGCGCGCGCCCGATCGTCGAGCGTGCGCGCCAGCTCGGCAGCGCGGCCAACTTCATCCTGTGCTGCGCGCCGCGAGACCTGCGGGCCGCGCGCGAGGGCTTGCAAGAGCTGACCGGCGTGGCCGCCGTCGACGGCTTCGCGGCGCCCGAAAACGTGCTGTTCGCCTCGAACGAGCTGCGCGCGGGCGCCGTGAACAACCGCAAGAGCGCGCGCCTGCTGTACGGCACGACGGTCGCTTTCCGCGGCGCCGGTCGCGAGCGCGACGACCTGGGCTTCACTTACAACGTGTCCTCGTCCGGCATGTACGTGCGAACGCTGGCGCCGCCGGATGACGACGAAACCTGGGTCGAGCTGCGCCCGCCGCGCACCGACCGTCTGGTGCGTCTGGTCGTCAAAATTGCCTGGCGCCGGCGCTTCAACCACAACGAAAACGCCACCGTCCCCCCCGGCTTCGGTTGCCAGATCATCGACGGTGCTCGCGCCGACCTCGACGCTTGGACCGATGGCTACACCGCGATGTCGACCGCGCTCGGTTGAATCATCGCTGGAAACTGGGCGCGGCCCGGCCATACTAGGGCCCCGATGGCCCCGCCCCATGCCGCTCTGCTCGCTCTGGCTTTGGCGATCGCAGGTTGCTCGTCGGAGGCGCAGCCGGGCACGGCGACGCCAATCGGCACCACCCATCGAATTGCGAGGCCGAGCATCGCGGGGATCGAGGATGAGCTGCCGCCGGCTACCCTCGTGCCCAAGGCTTGCGAGCCCAACCAGCAGGTGCTGACGGCGGAGATGACGAACGCCCGTGATTTGGGCGGAACGCCCTTGGCGGAAGGAGGAGCTGTCGCGTGTGGCGCCATCTACCGCGGACCGCCGCTGCGCCTCTCCGAGCAGGGCTGTTCGGATGCGACGCGCCTCGACCTCCGCACCGTGCTCGACCTGCGCGAGGAGGCTGAGCGCAGCTCGGTGCCGGACGCCGCTTGCGTCGAAGCGGGGCGCGTGTTTGCGCCGCTGCCGATACCCTACGGGCTGGCAGCAGCCGACTACCTGCGGGTGCTGCACGACACGGCGTCGATCGCCGCCGTGTTTCGAACCTTCGGCGATGCCGCCGCGTACCCGATCTACTTTCATTGCACGTTCGGGCGTGATCGCACGGGCGTGGTCGGTGCGCTCGTGCTCCTGGCGCTCGGCGCAAGTCGCGCCAGCGTGATGGAGGAGTACCTGCTTTCTCAACCACTCGTCGGCGCCTATCCCGACAGCTTGAACGCCGTGCTCGACGAGATCGAGCAGCGTGGCGGCGCCGAGGCGGTGCTGCGCGACGCTGGCATCACGGACGCGGAGCTTACGGTTTTGCGCAAGCGCGCGACCGCGAGCCGTTGACGTCGGTCGCGTCGCCGCTGTAGCGCCTTCTCGCCGCCGCGCTGTAGCCTTCAATTTTCGTGTCAGAAAGAAACGGTACGTTTTTTTGGGCCTGCTCCGTCGCGAGATCGGTGACGATTGAATGACGACATGAAAGCCTCGGGCACGCTGTTGAAGACGACCCTGACCCTTGGCTTCTGCCTGCTCGCCATCGGCGGCTGTAGCAGCAGTGATGACGCTCCGCTCGACGCCCCATCGACGGGCGGAGGCGCGGGCACGAGCGGCGCGTTCACGGCAGGCGCCGGCGCCTCTGCCGGTCGAGGTGGAACGAGCGTCGTCGCGGGCACCGCGGGCGCCGCGGGAGCGATGGGCGTATCGGGCACGGCGAATGGTGGGGCGAGCGCGGGCGGGGCGGCGGGCGCCACTGCCAACGCGGGCGGGGCGGCGGGCGGCACTGCCAACGCGGGCGCGGCGGCGGGCGGCGCGAGCGGCACGAGCGGCGCAGGGCAAGCTGGCAGCACGAGCAGCACCGCGGGCACCGCGGGTACCGGCGGCGGCGGCGCGACGACACACTTCAGCTTCTTCGTGACGAGCTTGGAAGCGATCATCCGCGAATCCAAGAGCGAGAAGGGCTTCGGCGGCGACCTCGGCGGGCTCACGGGGGCGGACGCCATCTGCACCCGTATCGCGGAGGCAGCCGTGCCTGGCTCCGGCGCCAAGGGCTGGCGCGCGTTCTTGAGCACCTCGACCGTCAACGCCATCGACCGCATCGGCGCGGGTCCCTGGTACGACCGCAACGAGAAGTTGGTCGCGAGTAACACCATGGGGTTACTGAAGGAGCGTCCCGAAGGGCAGACGACGGTCGACGACCTGCCCAACGAGCTCGGGCTACCCAACCGCGCCGGCACCGGCACCGGCATGGACGACAACCACGACACCATCACCGGCAGCAATACCCAGGGCAAGTGGGACGGCGGCGCGACGTGCAACGACTGGACGAGCGCTACTGGGAGCGACGGCCCGCGCGTCGGCCACTCCTGGCCTGCAAACAGCGGCCGGTCGTGGATGCAGGCGCACACAGCGCCCGGCTGCGAGCCGAGCGTGGCGCTGGTTCAGATGGGCGGCGGCAGCGGCAACGGTATCGGCAACGGCGGCGGCTACGGTGGCTTCTACTGTTTCGCGCTGATGCCGTAGGGCTCGATCCCGCCGCCTTGACGGGCCGGCCGGAGAGCTCGATAAAAGTAAGACCGTGGCCGCTCGACACACTCACGGCGCGCTGAGCGCCCGTCAGTTTCAGGCAGTGGCCAAAGCCCTCGCCGATCCGCGGCGCATGGCATTGCTCGAGTCGATTGGCAGCGAGCGCGAGTACTCGTGCCAAAAGCTGTGCTCGGAGGCGGGCATCACGAAGGGCACCGTCTCCCATCACGTGCGTGAATTGCTGCGCGCGGGCCTGATCGAAGAGCGCAAGGCAGGACAGTACGCGTTTTACGAGGTGCGGCGCGAGGTGCTGGCGGCTTACGCGGCGGAGCTCATGCGTCGTGTCTCGCGTGCTGCCGGCGCCGGTTGAGTCGACTGCCTTAGCTCGACGGCCCGGAAAACATCTGCCAATTCTCGCCTAACGGGCTTGCGGCGCCGGGGGCGCGTCCTAGACAGTTTGACGGTTATCAAACTGTCGAACGACAGCAGCGAGGTGCGCCGATGGGCTCGTCTTCATCTTCTATTTTTCGCCGCGGCGTCGCGGCGTCGGTTTTGATTGGGGTCGTGCTCGGCAGCGGCGCCTTGCTCGCGAGCTGGAAGCAGGGCGCAAACCGTGAGGCGGCCGCCGCCGCCGCGAAGCAGCCCGAAGCAGTCGAGCACATCACGATCGCCCGCGCGTTGGCCCACGAGCATCACGCGACCACGACCGCCATCGGCACCGTGCTCGCCCTGCGCTCGATCACGCTTCGAAATGAGGTTTCGGGCACGGTGGCGCACGTATCGCTCAGGTCCGGCGAAGTGGTGCAGCCCGGTACGATCCTCGTCGTCCTCGACGCGTCGGTGGAGCGGGCGGAGCTGCGCGCTTTGGAGGCGGAGGCGAAGCTGGCCGACACCATGGCCGCGCGCCGTGAAGCGCTGCTGAAGGCCGGCGCGACGACGCAAGACGAGGTCGACCAGGTGCACGCTCAACGTGACGTGGCTCAGGCCCAGCGCGCGCGGCTGCAGGCGCTGATCGCGAAGAAGACGATTCGAGCGCCGTTTCGCGCGCGGGTGGGCTTGGCCGACGTGCACCCCGGCCAGTACCTCGATCAAGGCGCGGCCCTGACCACGCTCCAGGGCGTCTCGGACGAGGTTCACGTCGATTTTGCCGTCGCGCAGAGCGTGGCCGCCGGCGTTCGATTGGGCTCGAGCGTCGAGATACGGACAAGCCAGGGGCAAACCTCGACGGCGCGAGTCGAGGCGATAGATGCGCGCGTCGATCCTGCGACTCGCAGCGCCGTCGTGCGGGCGCGCTTGAGCGGCGGCGCGAACGGGCCCGCGCCGGGTGCCTCCGTGCGCGTGCTGCTGGGCGTCGGCGAGGCGAGCCGGGCCGTGGTCGTACCGGTGAGCGCGCTGCGCAAAGGTCCGGACGGCGATCACGTTTGGGTAGCGGCGGGAGATCCTGCCGGCGGCGAGCGGGTGCACGAGCGAAAGGTCGAGACCGGTCCGGCGCTGGGCGAGACGGTCGTGGTGCGGGCCGGCCTGGAGCCGGGAGAGCGCGTAGCGGCGTCCGGCTCGTTCAAGCTGCGTGAGGGCGTCAGGGTACAGGCGAGCGAGCTCGCGGCGGCGGCGAAATAAGCCGCTCGAACAGGAGAGCCATGCGTTCTTTCACCGACGTCTTCATCAAGCACCCCGTGCTGGCGCTCGTCGTCAACCTGGTCATCGTGCTGGTCGGCCTGCGCGCGCTCAGCGGCTTGCCGGTGCAGCAATATCCGCAGATCGAGAGCTCTTCCGTGCTGATCACCACGGTTTACACCGGCGCGAGCGCCGAGACCGTGCGCGGGTTCTTGACGACGCCAATCGAGCGCGCCGTCTCCGCCATCAGCGGCGTCGATCATCTCGAGTCGACGAGCCGGGCCGGCGTCAGCACGATCACGATCCACTTGAAGCTCAATCACAGCAGCACCGCCGCGCTCGCGGAGGTCACAGCCCGCTTGCAGCAGGTGCGCTCCGAGCTGCCGGCGGAGGCGCAGCCGCCCGTCGTCGAGGTGCAGCGCGCTGATCGGCCATTCGCGTCGTTCTACTTGAGCTTTACCAGTCCCACGCGCAGCGGCCCCGAGATCACGGACTGGCTTCTGCGAAGCCTGCAGCCCAAGCTCGCCACGTTGCCGGGGGTGCAGCGCGTGACCTTCGAAGGCGGCCAGCAGCTCGCGATGCGGGTGTGGATCGATCCGGAGCGGCTCGCCGCGGTGGGGCTCGCCCCCGGCGACGTGTACGCCGCGCTGCAGCGCAACAACTACCTGGCCGCCGTTGGTCGAACCAAGAACGAGCTCGTTCAAGTCAACCTGCTCGCCAACACCGATCTACGCTCCGCGGAGGAGTTCAAGGACTTGATCGTTTCCGAGCGCGCGGGGGCGATCGTGCGCCTGGGCGACGTAGCGAAGGTCGAGCTCGGCGCCGAAGAAGCAGAGATGGTCGGCAAGCACGGCATCAAAGAGGCGGTCTACCTCGGCGTCTGGCCGTTGATTGGCGAAAACGAGATCGACGTGGCCCACCGCTTGCGCGCCGAGATGACGCGCATCCGCGGCGGCTTGCCACCCGACGTCGACATGCGCATGGCCTACGACGGCACCGTCTTCATGGAAGATGCGCTGGAGGAGATCAGCAAAACCCTCATCGAAACGATCATCATCGTAGGGGCGGTCGTGTTCTTGTTCCTGGGCTCGATCAGAACGGCGTTGGTGCCGCTGGTGGCGATGCCGATCTCGCTGGTGGGCGCCGCGATCGTGATGTACGTCGCCGGTTTCAGCCTGAATTTGCTGACGATCCTCGCGATCGTCCTGGCCGTGGGTCTGGTCGTGGACGACGCGATCGTGGTCGTCGAGAACGTGGAGCGTCACGTTCACGAGGGCCGAACCCGCAAACAGGCGGCGCTGATCGCGGCCCGAGAGCTGGTGGGGCCGATCTTGGCGATGACGATAACGCTCGTCGCGGTTTACGCGCCGATCGGCTTTCAGGGGGGGCTCACCGGCGAGCTGTTCCTCGAGTTTGCGATCACGCTCGCGGCGGCGGTGGTGGTCTCGGGCGTCGTTGCGGTGACGCTGTCGCCGGTGATGAGCTCGCTCGCGGTCAAGGAGCATGGACAAGAAGGCGGCCTGACGCGGCTCGTGAACCGCGCCTTCGACGTCGTCAAGCGTGCGTACGAGCGACTGCTCGATGGTGCGCTGTCGATCCGCTGGGCGATCGTGGCTGCGTCCGTGCTCGTGACGCTGGCGGCGTGGCCCCTGTACGAGCACTCCCGACGCGAGCTGGCGCCGGTGGAAGATCAGAGCCACATCAGCTTCTTCATGCAAGCGTCGCCCGATTCGTCGCTGGCGGCCACCAACCGCGCCTCGCTCGATGTGGTGAACGCGGTCGAGGCGTTTCCGGAGGCCAAATTCATGTGGTCGCTCACCGCCAACTGGGGCGCGTTCGGCGGCATGGTCACCAAGAACTGGAAAGAGCGAGCGCGCTCGACGGCGCAGATGTACGGCGAGGTCTACGGCGCCGTCTCACGGATCCCCGGCCTGCAGGTCTTTCCGCGCCTCGATCCTCCGCTGCCGACCCCCGGCCAATACGACGTGGAGCTGGTGCTCGCCAGCGACGCCCCGCCCCAGGATTTCTTGACCGCGATCGCGCCCGTGGTCGGCGCCGGCTGGAAGAGCGGCAAGTTCCTGTACGTCGACACCGATCTGAAAATCGATCTACCCGAAGCCCACGTCGTCATCGACCGCGAGCAGGTCGCGGATCTGGGGCTCGATTTGGCGAGCGTTGGCCAGTCGTTGGGGACGTTGCTCGGCGGCGGCTACGTCAACCGCTTCAACTACTTCGATCGCAGCTACAAGGTCATCCCCCAGGTCGGCGACGCCGACCGCGCCACCGTCGGACCGCTGCTGAACCTGAAGATCAAGACTCCGACAGGCGAGCTCGTGCCGGTCTCGACCTTCACTCACGTGGAGACGGCGGTGGCGCCGCGCACGCTGACGCGCTTTCAGCAGCGCAACGCGGTGCGGGTTTTCGGCGGGGTCAAGCCGGGCGTCACCAAGGAAGAAGGCCTGTCGGTGCTGGAGGCGGCGGCGGTGACAGTACCGGGAGTGACGCAAGACTACGCCGGTGAATCTCGCCAAATTCGCCGTGAGGGGTCGGCCCTGACCACGACGCTCGGCTTCGCCGTGCTCCTGATCTACCTGGTGCTGGCGGCGCAGTTCCAGAGCTTCCGCGATCCGCTGATCGTGCTGCTCGGCTCCGTACCGCTCGCGATCTCGGGGGCGCTAGTGTTCAGCTTCCTCGACCTGACGACGCTGAACATCTACTCCCAGGTGGGGCTCATCACGCTCGTGGGGCTGATCGCCAAGAACGGCATCCTGATCGTTCAATTTGCGAACACGCTCCAACAACGCGGGCTAAGCAAGTTGCTTGCGCTGCGCGAGGCATCGCTCACCCGTCTGCGCCCGGTGTTGATGACCTCGGTGGCGACCGTTTTCGGTCATTTGCCGCTCGTGTTCGTCTCTGGTCCGGGCTCCCAAGCGCGCAACAGCATCGGCATCGTGCTCGTTTCGGGCATGACGATCGGCACGCTGTTCACCTTGTTCGTCGTTCCCGTGTTCTATTCGTTGATCGCCGCCCAGCACCGGCCCGAAGAAGCAGACGAGCTCTCGGGTCCCGCCGCGCTGCATCCCGCTGAATGACGGCGGGCTCGCGGCGCGAGGAGCAGCGAATTCTCATCGAAATGGGACCGGGCCGCGCACGGCAATCGTCATCCTTGGGTACGGTGGGCGCTCGCGCTACCCTCGCCGGAATGAAGATCTACACGCGCACTGGCGACAAGGGCGAGACGGGCTTGTTCGGCGGGGTGCGCGTCCCGAAGGACGACGCGCGCGTCGAAGCTTACGGCACCGTCGACGAGACGAACGCAGCGATCGGCGTCGCCCGAGCCCATTGTCGCGCGCCGTGGGTACAGCGCGTCCTGGACGAGCTTCAAGGGGACTTGTTCACGCTCGGCGCAGAGCTGGCGACGGTCAGTGGCCATGAGGCCAAGCTCGGCATCGAGCTCTTGAGCGAGGCGGACGTGACGCGCCTCGAGACAACCATCGACCAAGCCGAGGACGGCCTCCCTCCCCTCAAGAATTTCATCTTGCCCGGCGGGCCGCCCGAGGTGGCGGGGCTGCATTTGGCTCGAACCGTGGCGCGCCGCGCGGAACGTCGCCTGCTGACGCTGGCGCAGCGCGAGCCGGTGCGTGCGGCGCTCCTGGTGTACCTCAATCGCCTCGCTGACCTGCTATTCGTGCTGGCGCGGCGTGAGCAGCATGAAAACGGGGGGGTGGATGTGCCCTGGGCCCCGCGTGGCCGACGCGCGTGATGGCGCGCCTTTTTGGGCTACGATGCGCGCCGTGGCCATCAGGAAAATCGCACAAATGGGTGAACCCGTCCTGCGTAGGGTTGCCCAGCGCTTGAGCGTCAGCGAGCTCGAGAGTCCCGCGATCCAAACCCTGATAGACGACATGATCGACACGATGCACGACGCCGACGGCGCCGGGCTGGCCGCGCCTCAGGTTTACGAGTCGGTCCAGCTATGCGTGATCGAGATCACGAAGAACCCGCGCTATCCGGACGCGCTCGATATTCCGCTCACGGTGCTCGTCAATCCGGTCGTGACCCCGGCCATCGACAGCGACGTCGACGCGCTCGCGCCCGAGGAATCGATCGCGATGTTCGAGGGCTGCCTGTCGGTCACGGGACTGCGCGGGCAGGTGGTCCGGCCGCGACGCGTACGCGTCCAAGCGCTCGATCGTTTGGGTCGCCCGCTCGACTTCATTTGGGAGGGGGTGCGCGCCAGCGTCGTTCAGCATGAAACCGATCACCTCAACGGCGTGCTGTACGTCGACCGAGCCGACAGCAAGAGCTTGACGTTTTTGCGCGAATACGAGCGCTACGTTCCGCGCGAAGAGCGAATCGTCGATCGAGGCGCGACGTGAGCCGTTTCAACCCGGGCGACCTAGTATCCGGCAAGTACCGCATCGTCCGCTTGATCGGCGACGGCGGTATGGGCGTCGTGTACGAAGCGCGCCACGAGGTGCTGGGCTCGAGCGTCGCGCTCAAGTTTTTGCACGCCGACCTGGCCAAACGCCCGGGTCTCACCCAGCGCTTCATGCAAGAGGCGCGCGTTTCCGCGACCATTCAAAGCCCCCACGTCACCCACGTCACCGATGTCGACACCGCGCAAGACGGCTCGCCTTACCTGGTGATGGAGCTGCTGAGCGGGCAATCTCTACAAGCGCTGATGGATTGGCAGGGCAAGCTGCCCGTCGACCAGGCGGTAGATTTCGGCCTACAGATCTTGGCCGGTCTCGAAGCGGCGCACGCGCTCGGCGTCGTGCATCGCGATATGAAGCCGGACAACGTGTTCGTGACCCCGACCGGCGGCGGACCGCTGCTCAAGCTGATCGACTTCGGCATCGCCAAGCTGCGCGCCGCCAGTGAATACACCAAGGGTCTGACGCGCGCGGGCGTGGTGATGGGCACGCCCGAATACATGGCGCCCGAGCAGCTGGTGTCCGCCCACACGACCGACCACCGCGCCGACATCTACTCGCTCGGCGTCATGCTGTTCGAGATGCTCGCCGGGTGCCGCCCCGCCGATGGCGAAGACGTCGAGGTGATCGTGGCCGCCGTCGAGAGCGGCCGCGTGCGCCGGTTGCACGACGTCGCGCCGGGCTTGCCGTCCGGTCTCGCCGAGCTGGTAGAGCAAGCTACCGCCCCGAGCCGCGAGCACCGCTTCGAAAGCGCGAGCGCCATGCGGCTCGCGCTAGCGCAGTTTGCCGGCCAACTGAGCCATGCCGGGCGGCTCGCCGCGATCGCGCCTGCGCTTTCGCCAGTGCCGACCCCAGCGTCGATGGCGCTGCTGTCGCTGCCGGCGCACGTGGGCTCGGTCGCGCCACCGCCTGTCGCTGCTGGCGGGGTGCCTAAAACCGTGCCTCCCGACGGACCGCCCTTGAGCGTGAGTCAGCTCGGCGCGGCGCGCACCAGCCTCTCCCAAGGCGATCCGCGCTGGCCCGACGTGCCGCGCGCGCCGCAGACCGGCACCGAGATGGGCGGCCCCGAGGCGTTCGGCGCCGCGCTGCAGCATGCGCCGCCCGCGCCGTACGGAGGTCCACCACAGGCCTACGCCGGCTCCCAATTTCCGCCGCCGGCCCGGCCCAAGCGCCGCTCCGGAGTGTTGATCACGACGCTGGTCCTGGCCGTGATCGGTGGAGGAGGCGCCGTCGGCTATGCCGCTTACCGCGCCGCCGATCGCGGGCGCGTCGTTGCGCCGCCTCTGCCGGGAGACGCCTCAACGCTGCCCAGCGCCGTTCCGACGGTCGAGCAGTTGAACGCGGAAAACCCTGATGTCGCGTCCACTGTCGACACTTCGGTCGCTAACCCTCCGAAGTTGCCCGCGACGGGCAGCAAGCCTGCCCCCGGCCCCGTTTCACCGGGCGGCTCGCAGGTAGGTAGCGCAGGCAGCTCCAGCAACGGACAGGTCGTGGTCGGCGGAGGTGGCACGGGCGCCACGATCCAGTTTCCATTTCCACTCCCGAGCGCGATCCAAATTCCCACCGCGTTGCCGTCGAGCATCCAGCTGCCCCCGGGGCTGACATTTCCTCCGGGATTTCCCGGCGTTCCGCAGCCAACGCCCACGGCGCCGCCGACGAGCGCGCCTGTTCCGACGACGCAGTCTCCGACCCCGACGCCGACAACGACCCCCACGACAGCTCCCACCACCCCGCGCGCGCCGCGGCCGAGGCAGAGCGGGAAACCCTAGCCTCCCGAATCGGAGTGTGTCACCTCAATGAAACATGACTGAAAGCGGTGGGTGCAGAGCCGCGCCCCATGGTTCAGTATTCGCGCCGTCGAGACAATCGCCGTGAGCTCCCCTCCCCCCTCCGAAGACTTCGTGCGCTCGTTTGCGGCGTCGCTACCCGCGAGCTATCGCGGCAATTTCGACGCCGCCGCCATCGCCGCCCACGCCCGCGTCGCGCGCGAGCGCGAGTCGGCTCCGGCCAACGTCGGCGCGTTCTTTTCGAACCGCGTCCCCGGCACCGCCGTGTGCGTGGTGGCCGACGATCGGCCGGGCTTGCTCGCCACGATCAGCGCCGCGCTCGTGCTCTGCGGGCTAGACGTCATCGAGGCCGAGGCCTACACCCGACGGATCAAGGGTAAGCATGACGAAGCCGTCGACATCTTCTGGGTTCGCCACGAAGACGCGTCCGATCGCCGGGTCGGCCTCACCCACGACGAGCTCCTGCAGCTGTGCCAGACGCTGATCGGCCTCATCGAAGGCAAGCTCGACCGTCGCAAGGTGGATCCTTCCGGCCGAGGCACCGCGACCCCGGCCGCGAAAGAGACCGTCGTACGGTTCATCGAGGGGCAAGACGGAACGTTTGCCACGCTCGAGGTCGAAACCTTCGACCGTTCGGGCCTGCTGCTCGCGCTTTCGCAGGCCTTGTTCTCCCAGCGCGTGCAGATCGTAGGCTCGCAGGTCAAGACGCGCGAAAACCGTGTCTTCGATCGCTTCCACATCGTCGAGCTCGACAACAAACCGATTTCACCGGCGCGCCGTCTAGAGATTCAGGTCGCGATATTGTCCGCGATCGATCCGGTGCCGGACGACGCGGAGTCGATGAGCGCGCAAGCGTAGCCGCGCGCTCATCGCGCGCCGGGGCCAGGACTTTGCGTGCTGGTTCCCGACGCGCGGCCGTGCTCGTTCAGCGCCGCGACATGAAGATGCGCAGCACGTACCAAAACATCAGCGTCACCGACGAAAACAGCTGCAACGACGCGGCCACGTAGCGATCTTCCGGGAAGTGGTGCACCACGTTCGAGGTGTCGTACAAGATCGCCGCGCCCGCGAAGACGACCATCGCCACCGAGAAGAAGACGCCGAGCTGGAAGCCGAAGACGACGCCAGCGATGACGAGCAGCATCGCCCCCACGCCGCCCCAGAGCAGGGCGCTGCGCAAGAACGAGAAATCCTTCCGCGTGTAGAAGGCGATGCCGGTGAGGGCGGCGAAGCCCAGGATCGTGACCAACCCCGCGCTCGAGATTGCGCCCGGTGCGACCTGATTGGCGATCACCAGCAGCGGCAAGAAGATCAGCGACTCGATCACCACGTAACCGGCCAGCGCTGCGTACTGGGCCGGCAAGGTTTGCGCGGTCTGCGCCGCGCGGCTCGCCACCCAGCCCGCGATCATGAAACCGCCGAGGATGAACAGCCAGCTTACCGACAACATCGCTTGCGCGATCGGCACCGCCAGGCCGGTGGCGAACAAACCGAACTCGATCGCGGCGAAGGCTACGATGGCGCCGAACAGGTGGTTGTAAGTCCGGCTGATGAAGCGCGCGCGGGTGTCGACCGTCTTGCGCGCCGAGAAAACGTCGTGCCCGTATCCGCTTTGCATCTTGCAGTTCCTTGCTGAGGCTCCGAAAGGGGGCCCGCGCACAGCGTAGCGCCACTCGTGCTGAAAGCGAATCGCGCAACGACAGTTGATTGGGTCAAAACCACACAACCTTTCACCCGGGAATCGCGTGATCGCGCGCTGCTCGCCGTTATTCGACTGCTGGTAGGAAAAACGGACGATCGAGAGCAGGGGAGGCGCGGCAGCAGACGCGGCGTAGCGAAGCAATTCGCCTCGGCGAGGCGACCGCGCGGCTGAACAGGCGCGGCGTTTTCAGAGGCGGCGGGCGATTTTCCGTCGTAACCGCGGGCACCTAGCCCAGCGGCTCACGGAACGGCCCACGGCTTGCAGTACTGGCCGCGACCGAAGGAGGTCTCATGGCTTCCAGAGCCCATGCTGTTCGTCACTATTCATTTGGCAGCGCCGACCCGACCCTACGGCGCGATGTTTGGTACCGCCGCGAAGACCCGGTCGTGCTGCCGCGCTCGCGCGGCTGGAGCGTCGACTACCGGTTGATCGCGGCCGCGCTCGCCGCAAGCGCCCTCGTGACCGGCGCGACCTACGCCGCTTTTTACACGGCGCCGCCGTCGCTCGCAGAAACGCCGACCGCGCCGATCACGAGCGGACGCGAGTGGCAGCCCGATGCAGAGCTGGGTCGAGCCAGCACGCTCCAGGCGCTCAGCGGTCCCGCGCACGCAACGCGGGACGTCGCGGCGACGGAGCCGCGCGCGGAGGAGGTGTTCTTCAACGCGGGAAGTGACGTTCAACCCACGCAGCCGGGCGCGCCGTCTCCGCAAGAGCTACCGCAACCGAGCGCGGCGCCGCCCGACGCCATCCCCTATCCCAGTCCGATCACGACGCCGCCTGACGCGATCGCGCCAGCCGAAACGCCCGCCGGTGCGCCCACGCCCGTGCTCGCTCCCGACAACCCCTACCGCTAGAGCTCAGAGCAAGCGCAGGAACGCCAGCAAGGCGGAGCGAGCCTGGGGCGAAAGCCCCACGAGCCCGCTCCCGCCCGTGCCGTCGTGTCGCGAGGTAGACGAGTCTCGCCGAAAGCGCTCGAGGACCGCGTCCAGATCGGGCGCGGAGCCGTTCGTGAAGTAGCGCGGCTTGAGCGCGAGCCGTCTGAGGCTAGGCACGCGGGTGCCGCGCTCGTGAACGTACGGCAAAACGCCGGTTTTCTCGTAGTCTGCGCGCGCCCACACGATCGGCGCGTTGCGGGTGAAGATCAGCGCTTGCCAGGCGTCGAACGGCACGACGCTCCGTGGATCGTCGGACGCGAGCCGGGCATCGTGACAGCTCTGGCAATTGTCGCGGAAGGCGGCCGCGCCAGCGGCCTCCAGCGCCGAGAATTGCTTTCGGCCCTGGGAGCGCGGGTTCGGCGCGTGAGAAAAACGGTACAGAAACTTCAGCAACGCCTCGCGCAGCTCGAGCGGTCCGAGCTCGGCGCGCTCGATGCCCAAGTCGTGGAGCCAGGGAAACTGCGCCGCGGGCAGGGAAAACCACGGATCTTTGCCGCTGCCGGCGCCCGCGACCCGAAATTCGTTTTGGCACACCGAGCTCAGATCGGGATCCATCGCCCGCGAAAAATGCGGCCGATTGTTGGCCAGGCCGAACAGCGGCTTGGTCACGACGCTGACGCCGGCGCGGCCCGTGAAATGAGTACGTCCGTCTACCCCGCCTTCGAAATGGCAGGTCTCGCACGTGAAGCGCGAGTGGGTGCCGTCGCTCAAGTTGTAAGGCGCCATCAGCTCCGTGAAAAACAACGCTTCGCCCAGGCGCACCTCCGGCTCGGGACGCCGATCGATATCGGGATGCACGAGGTGTGCGCCGGTCGCCCCCACTGCGACCCATGCGTCGAGCAACGGGCTCGCGTACGCGATGCGCCCCGCGGCGTCGAACACAGCGTCGCTGGCGCCGGGTGGCGCGGGCTGGGTCTCGAGCTCAGCGGGCCCCCTCCAATCGAGGGGCCAGCGGGCGTGAAGCAGCCGCCCGCTGCCCGCCGCGAGCACGGTCAAGCTGACACCGTCGCCGGTCGCGCCGAGCTGGAGCGCTTTCGGCACCAAGACTCCCTGATCGGAAACGTCGAGCGTCGCGAGCGGTTCGAGCGCGCCGTCGCGTAGACGATAGACCCACACGAAAGAGTCGATATTTTCGAACTCGCCGTGGGCTCGCACCAAAGCGCGGTCCTCGGCTCCGGCCACCGCCACGAGCAGCTCTCCATCGCGCTCGAGCGCGTCCATCGCCCACAGCGCCCCATCATGCTGCACTCGGCCGAGCTCACGACCGGGTGCTCCGTGGGCGGATAGCTCGAGCACGCGCACGCTGCGCTCGAACGACGAAAGCTCGAGCAGGTGGCGCCCACGTCGTAGCAACCTCGTTGCGCCTGCCAGCGCCCGGGTGCGGTGCCTTATATGGCCGTTCGCGTCGAGCGTGAGCAAGTCCGAGCCGTCGGTCGGCAGCGCGTGGACAAGGCCGTCGTCGTCGCACGCGAGATCGGCGACACCGGCCACGCTGGCGGGGTAGCGTGCCACCAGCGATCCGTCGTCGAAGCGCGCCTTGAAGAGCCGCTGATCGTAGCGGCTCGCGATCCAGACATCGCCCGCGTCCGACCTACATAGCGCTGTCGGCGCTTCGGGTAAGTCGATTCGTTGCCGCTCACGCAGCTCCGCGTCCAGACGAACCACCGCCTTCGAGCCGCGCAGGATACCGATGAAGCCTCGCTCCGCGTCCGCTACCAGTCGGTACGGGTCGGAGCCGCTGACGTCCAGCCACGGCGGCTGGTCGCGTGGCGCGAAGTGCTCGCGAACGGCGCGCTCTCGCGCTCGCAAGGCGGCGACCCGCGCGCCCGACCGCGCCGCGTCCGCCTCGAAGCGGCCTGGTTCCGAGCGGGAAGGCGTCGAGCACGCGACCGCCAGGCTCCCCAGCGCGACCAAGCTACGAAGCATGCGTGCTTTCGTTACTCGCGATGGGCGCGTGCCGCAAATCTCGCGCGTCTCTCCGGGAGACTGGTCGTCTCAGCTTGAGCGCGCGTCGCCGTGCAGACCTGCAATGCACGAGCACCGAAGTGCGCGACTACGCCGTCCATGGCCGCGATTTTCAGGACTTGGAGGACGCGCGCGCGAGCGGCACGACTCGTGCTGAAGCTCGCTCGTGACCGACGACTCTGTCAGGCGACGCGCGCTCGAAGCGCGAGTCGAGGCCTGGACCGCCGAAGCAAAGAAGCAGCTCGAAGCGGGCCGTGAAGATCGCGCGCTCGAGCTGTACCGGCTCGCAGCCAATGACCTACCCGGCGCGCCTTGGCTACAGCACCGCACCGCGGAGCTGGCGCGCAGGCTCAGACAATCGGAGGTCGCGATGACCTACTTTCGTCGTGCCGCTACCGCGTTTCAGATCGCCGCGTTCTCGAAGCGTGCCGTCGCCCCGCTACGCACCGCCTGGACCCTGGCGATCGACGGACTACCGGCGAGCTCCAAGCTGCTGGTAGAGCTCGCGGGCGAGCTGATTCAGCTGCAACGCCGCGTGGGCTACGGCACCGACGCCGGCGTGACCTTCGAGCGCACCAACGCCGCCCTGCGGGCACGCGGTTTCTCCGAAATCGCGCCCCACGTCCTCACGGCGCGAGAGCCTACGCCGGCGACGACGAAGGCAGCGGCTCCCGAAACCGCGTCGCCCGCAGCCGAGCTCGCGACGGGTATGCGCCCGTCGCGGCTCGGTCGGGGCTAGCGGCGACGGCGACGGCGGGCCGCCGCGACCCCGAGCACGCCGAGGATCGACACCAAGGACGCCAGGGGCGCGTGGCTGGATGCGGGCGCGGCGGCGCGGCAAGCGCAACCGCCGCCTTCGAGCGTGCCCTCGTCGGCTTCGTTACCGGCGGTGCCGTCGGCGCCCGCGGCGGCGGAGCCGGCGACGTTGGAGCTGCCGGCGACGGTGCCGGAAGCTCCGGAGCCAGCCGCGCCGCCTTGATTACCGCCCGCCATGACGGCGGCTCCGCCGTTGCTGTCCGTGCCGGCGGTGCCGGGCATGCCGCCGCTGCCGCCCGTACCCGGACCAGGATCGCCGTCGTCGGTCGCGTCATTCGGGTCGCGCTCACCCGAGTCGACTTTGCCGTCTTGGTTGGTGTCTTCGTCGCCGTCTTTCACGCCACCGCGATCGGTGTCGGGGTCGAGCGGGTTGGTGGTGGTGTCCGGATCGGCGTCGGCGACGCAGTGACCGGCTCCCGCCTTCGTACCAACGTCGGAGCAGCCTTTACCCAGCTCCGTGCCGTCGAATAGGCCGTCGTCGTCGCTGTCGGGGTCGAGCACGTTGATCGTGCCGTCACCGTCCGTGTCGTCGGCGAAGTTCGGCTCGTCGCCGTCCTTCACGCCGTCGTCGTCGCTGTCGGCGTCGTTCGGATCGCTGCCGAGAGTGGCTTCGGTGCCGTCGGAGAGGCCGTCGCCGTCCGTGTCTTCGAGCGTGCCGTCGTCCGCCCCATGGCCCGCCGTCGGATCGGTCTCGTCCGTGCCCTTGACGCCGTCGAGGTTCGTGTCCTCATTTCCGTCGGTCACGCCGCCGTGATCGGTGTCGGGGTCGATGGGGCTCGTCTTGGTCGCGCCCGCATCTCCGTCCGCCACGCACAGATTCTTGGACTTGTCGGTGGCGGGGTCCTCGCAGTCGAGCCCAAGCTCGGTCCCGTCCTTCAAGCCGTCGTTGTCGGAGTCGGGATCGCGGACGTTGATCAAGCCGTCGCCGTCGGTGTCGTCGAAGGGGTTGGCCTCGTCGCCGTCCTTCACGCCGTCGTCGTCACTGTCGGCGTCGTGCGGATCGCTGCCGATCGCGATTTCGACGTCGTTCGTGAGCCCGTCGCCGTCGTCGTCGTCCAGGTCGCCGTCGTCGTCGCCATGGCCGGCCGTCGGGTCCGTCTCGCCCGCGTCTTTCGCGCCGTCGTGGTTCAGGTCTTCGGAGCCATCTTTGACGCCCCCGCCGTCGGTGTCGGCGTTGAGCGGATCGGTGGTGGTCGCGCCCTCGTCCGCGTCCGCGATGCAATGGGGCGAGCCCTTGGCGGTACCCGGACCGTCGCAGCCCAAGCCCAGCTCCGTACCATCGAACAAGCCGTCGTTGTCACTGTCGGGATCGTTGGCGTTGATGGTCTGATCACCGTCGGCGTCGCCGGCGGAGTCCGGCTCGTCGCCGTCCATCACGCCGTCGTCGTCGGTGTCGGCGTCGTTTTTGTCGGTGCCGATCGCGTCTTCCACGTCGTCGGGGATGCCGTCGTCGTCGCTGTCGGTGCAATTGGTCGCGCAGCCGCACGTGTGGTCCGGCAAGCACTCCGGCGCCGTGGGGTTCGTGCAGTCGGCCGTGACCAGGCAGCCCACGCAGACGTTCGGAGACGGCGCCGTGTCGCAGATCGGGGTGGGCGCGGCGCAGTCCGCGTTCGTGCCGCAGTTGTCGATCACGGTCTCGGTTGGCGGCACGCCCGCGCCGTTGCCGTTGCCGTCGGTCGGGTAGTCATCGGGCGGAGCGCCGAGATCGCCGCCCGCAGTGACCACCGCCTGATTTTGGATCGTGCCGCTGGCGTCGCCGTTGATCGTGACCCTGAATTTCACGATCACGGACTGGTTGATGTTCAGCTTGCCGCCGGCGCTGCCGTTCGCGCCGGCGCCGAGCCGCGCGCGTAGGGTCCGGCTCGCCGCCACGTATTCGGCTACGTCCGTGTCCACCGCGTCGGTGAACGAGCCGGCCCCGATCTTGATGCTGCCCGGCACGTAGGTGATACCGGCCGGAAGCACGTCCGTCATCACCGTGTTGGCGGACGCGTCGTTGCCGGTGTTGGTGACGGTGACGGTGTATTCGATCTCGTCGCCCGGCAGCAGCGGGGCACCGTTCAGATCCGTGAACGTCTTGCCCGACGTCGAGAAATCGGGTTTGAAGGTGGCGATCGACGTGACGAACGCGCCGAGCGCGTACGAATCACCGACGGTGGAGGCCTTGATCGTCGCCGATTTGTCGCCCGCCTTGAGCTGAGCCTTCACGTCGACCACGTCGAGATCGACGCCGGCCATGCTCGCCGCGCCGCCGGTGAGCTGGGGCAGATCGCCGACGTTCGACACGGCGGCGCCGAGGTTGCTGCGCGTGCTGTTGAAGAAGTTGTCGGCGGGATTGACCGCGTTGCTGAGCACGGTGTTGTTGAAGCTGAGCGCATCACCCACCCGCTGCGCTTCGCCTTCGTAGGCGATCACGCCGAGCTTGGCGTCGAAGCCAGCGTTGGGCACCAAGAAGCCGTCGATCGTGACGGTCGCACCGGCGCCGCCTTGCTGCACCAGATCGAGCCCGTCGAACAGGGCGAGGTTGCGCGGCGGGTCGCTCGCGAGCTGATAGAAAACGACGATCACCCAGCCTGCGAACGGATCTTCGCTCGTGAGGCCGTTGAGCCCCACGGAGCCGACCTCGCCGATGCGGTACGCGCCCGACTTGTTGTCGGACACGAGCTGGGTGATGTCGGCGCTAGATTGGTACCAAGTATTGCCACCGCCGCGATCGATGGTGAACATCGCGTCAGCGGCGGCGGTGCTGCTGAACACGTTGGCCGGCGTACCCGGCCGCTCGATGAGCACGCTGGGATCCGAGGGCGTCATCGGCGTGTTGAGCAAGCCGGCCCAGTAGATGCGCGCGTAGGTCACGGTCGCCCCCGCCGGCAACGCGAGCACGGCGGTGCTGCGCGCCTCGCCGGCGCTGATGTTGGTCCGGGCCGAGGCCTGGCCCGGCATCGGATCATCGGCCCGCCAGAAGATGTCGGGGGCGGTGTCGCGAACGACGTTGCCTTGCGCGGCCGGGCAAGTGACGCTGCCGAGCGTCGGCGCCGGCACGCCCGCGTTGTTGGCGCACTCGAAGCCGATGGTGTTGCCGAACATCACGAAGTCGCCGCGCTGATCGATCTGCTTGCGCAGGGCAGGCGCGGCCGAGAGCGCGGCCGGAAACAGCGCCGCGGCGAGAGCGATCAGGCTAGAGAGGTGGCGTATTTGTCGCATGGGGTCCTGGTTGCTCACTCCGCGAGCGGCTTGCCGTCTTTTTCGAGAATGTGGAATTCGACGCGCCGGTTGTTCTGGCGACCACTGTCGGTGTCGTTGCTGTCGATCGGAGTCGTCATGCCGAGGCCCTTCGAGCTGAGCCGCGCCGGCGCGACGCCGTGCTCGGTGAGCCACTTCATGACCGCAGCCGCGCGGCGGCGGCTCAAGTCGAGGTTGTGATTTGCGCCGCCGCGGTTGTCGGTGTGACCCTCGACGCTCAGCTTCGTAAACTCGGGGTGCTCGTTCATCACCGTCAGGACGGCCTGCAAGATGCGGTCGCTATCGGGTCGAATTTTCGCGCTGTTGTTCTCGAACTCGACGCGCTCCAGGATCTTGATCTGACCCTGTTCGACGCGCGCCGCCGGGCAGCCGTTCTTCTTCGGGTCGCTGTCGCGCGGCCCCGGCGCCTCGGGGCAAGCGTCTTCGGGATCGATGATCTCGTCCTTGTCCGTGTCTTTCGGCGGGGGGCAGCCGTTGGTGGCCGGATCGCTGGTGCGGATGCCGGGCGTGTTCAGGCAGGTGTCCTCGTCGTCGAAGACGCCGTCCTTGTCCGAGTCGGGCCGCGGGCAGCCGTTCTTCTCCGGATCTTCGCTCTCGATGCCCGGCTCGTCCGGACAGGCGTCTCGATCGTCGAGGATGCCGTCTTTGTCGCGATCGCCGGGCGGTGGACAGCCGTTCTTCTTCGGGTCGTCGCTCGCGACCCCAGGCTCGTCGGGACACGCGTCGTCGGTGTCGAGGATACCGTCGCGATCGCGGTCTTTCGGCGCGGGGGGCACCACGAGCGGCTCTTTTCGGGGCTCGGGCGCCCACTCGAGCGAGAGCAGACCGCGAAGCTGGGGCGAGCCGAAGCCGCGCGTCAGCCCGGGACCGACGCCCGCGCCGAGCCGGACGTCGTCAGTCACCTTGTAGTGCGCGCCGAACAGCAGCTCGAACGGCGTCGCCCGCTTCGAGAAGAACGCGTCGCCATCGCTGATCACACTGGATCCGAACAGCTCGGGACCGATCACCAGCTTACCGTCGGTGGTCCGGTAGCCGATAGCGGCTGCGACCACCGCTTCGGTGCCTTGGGCGGAGCCGTTGAAGCCGCTGTCGTTGGCGCGATAGAGCACACCGACCTTCGCCGCGTACGCCAGGTTGCCGATGTCGCCTGCCAGCAGCAGGCGTGGCAGCACGCGAACCTTACCGTCGCCCGCGAACGCGTCTTGACTGCCGGTCGGCGCGAAGACGGCGACGCCGGCCGCGAGCGAGAACGGCGAGCGGTATTCGCCGAGCAGCCGCACGTCGGCCGCCAGGCGCAGATCGCCGACGGCGGCGCCCTCTTTGGCTTCGAACGGCACGCCGTTTACGACCGCCGACTCACCGGCCTGATAGGCCAAGATCGGCAGGTTTGCGCCGAGACGCAGGCGATCCCAGAGCACGAGGCTGCCGCCGACGTGGACGAACAACTGGTGCTCGATGACCGACTTGAGCTCGTCGCCGTCGCGGTTGTAGAGGACGAGCGGCTTCTCGCTGAAGTCACCGGTGACGCCGAGCATCGGGCGGCCGTGGCCGCGCAGGTCGAGCGAATCGGCCGCGAACCAATCGCTGCCGCGCTCGGCGGGGTCGAAGCGGTCGATGGCGAAGCCCGCGTTTTGTGCCCGAGCCGTCGAAGGAAGCAGAACCGTGAACGCCAGGGCAGAAGCCACCCGGCGAAAGGACGCAAGCGACATGGAAACGCGAAGCTAACCGATTCTCGCGAGTCCGTCATCCGCGCGCAGGCGCATCGCGATCACTATTCACGAGCAGACCGAGCTCGGCCGCGTAGGACATTGAAGGCAAGAGTGCGCGCGCTTCGATCAGTGACGCTGCACTGCCGATCGACGAAACCAGGCCATTTAGCATTTTTGTCATACGCTGCAGGTGGCGGGCGCGTTCGCTCGCGTTCGGCCACGGCGCAGACCAAGCGCGGGCCGCGCGCATAAATAACTGCTGATAGGCGGAGGGCTCGAAGCGCAGCGCCAGCTGATCGAGCAGCAAGTGCGGAATGCCGACGCCCAGCAGACGCTGGAGCGCCGCGTTGACGAAGCTCATCGACAAGCTCTGATTGGCGCTCGGAAGCGGATGCACGCGCACGAACCAGTAGTGAAACGCCCCGAGGGCCGCGAGCGCCGCCGGCAGGTCCCGGCGGTCCTCGGCGTCGCGAGCCAGGCGCAGCGCCTCCAGCAAGCCGTCGAAATGAGCCGGGCGCAGCGGCCGTGGCGGCAGAAACCACGGACGCGCCTCGGCCTCCTCGTCGCTACGCGCGCGCAGCACTCGCCCGAGCGGCACGGCGTCGACGGTGATCTCGCGCTCGCCCAACGCTGACGCGTCACTGACGCTCTCCGCCAGCAGCTCCCAGTAGCGCGCGCCGCCGAGCAGCGGCACGCTGACGCGCGCGCCGCTCGTCAGGATGACTTCGGCGCCGCGGTGCTCGACGCCGCTCGGCGCCTCGTAGAAGCGGCCCGGCTCGGGGCGCTTGCGACCGAGCAGGCTCGCCGGCAAGTAGAACGAGCGGCGCTGGTCGGCGCCACCTTCACCCATCAGCATCAGCGCGTGCAGCTCGAGGAGCAATTCGCGGAGCGCGGTCGTGGTCTGGGGCACGCCGTGCTCCTCGATGCGACGCCGCACCGCCGCCGCGTTACGCCAATACGAGCGAACGATCTCGTAGGGCGAGCCCGGAAACCGCACGACCTCGGCGGCGGGCACGGCCAACTCCAGCTCTGCCACCGCCGTCGGCGCGAACAGCACGCGTGAGAACGCCTGCTCGACGAACGACGCCGTCTGCGGCCCAAGCTCGATGACGAGGCGCGAGTAACGGCAGGGCAAGCTCGCGAGCACGGCGCGCAGCTTCTCGAAATCGACGTCGTGGATCTGCAGGGCCCCTCCGCCCGGCAGCTCCACGAAAATCCCGGCGTCGCGCCGCACGACGCGCGCGCCCGGCGGCGCCACCAGCTCGTCGCTCGGCTCGAGCGCGAAGCGGCAGCGCGGGGTGTCGAACAGGTAGCCGTCATCGGCGGGCGGGGTCGCGCTGGCGGCGACGAAGGCGCGGTAAGCGTCGTGGCGATCCATCTTCAAGCCAGGGCCTGGCGGAGACCCGCCTCGTTGGGGGGCACGAGCTCGAAGCCTTCCGGCGTCTCGAGCGCGCGCGACGGATACGCAAGCCCGCGGTGCTCGTCGATGATTTCGTCGAGCCGCTCTGCAAGCACGCGCGAGGCTGGATCCAACCCACGCACGATGCACAGCCCCGACGGCGCGGTGGCGACGATCTTGACCCTCAGCTCCGGCCGGTAGAGGCGCAAGATGCCGACTACTTTCCATACGTCGCCGACCCAGAACTTCGTGCGTCGCTCCCGGCTCGCCGTGAGCGGGAACAACGGCAAGCAGTCGTGGAGCACCACCACCGACGTCGGCGACGACCACGCTTCGACGTTGACGAAGTCGCGCAGGGCGTACTCGAACCAGTGCATGCCGTCGATGAACGCCAGGTCGACGCGATGCGCTCCGAGGGCCTGGGCGCGGGTCTGGCGCGCGAAAAAAGCGTCGCTCGTTTCGTGGAACACCCTGGCGCAGGGCGGTAGGAGGTCGCGCCGCAGCTTGCTCGCGTCCGGATCGATGCCGAGCGCGCGCTCGGCGTGCTGGGCGAAAGCCAGGGTCGCGCCCGTCTCGACGCCGATCTCGAGGTAGGTGCGCGGACGCAGCAGCTCGTGGAGCCGGCGCAGCACGTCGCGGTACGGCGGCCCCGGCAGGCGCACGCTGGCGAGCGCGCCCTGCGCTCCGGGAAAGTCCGGAAAGCGCTCGAGCACCAGCAGCAGCAGCTCGGTTGCGCGCGCCGTGTCGCCGGCGTGCTGCGCCATCTGGGCGCGGTAAAAGCACGCCGCCAGGTGCTGCGGCTCGCGCGCGAGCACGGCGTCGACCAGCGCGAGCGCGCGCGCGTGCTCACCCAGGCCGAACAGCGCCGCGGCGTGGGTGAGCTGCACCGCCGGCTCGGGCGGTCCCGCAAACGCGTCGCAGATGGCGGCCGCGTAGTCCAAGCTGCCGACGCGCAAGGCTTGCGCCGCGAGCAGCACGAGATCAGCGGCGCCGAGCGAGCCGAGCGAGCCGCGGAGCGCCTCGGCGGAAGGAAGGTACTCGGGGCCGGCCGTCACCGGCTGCAAACTAGCAAATCCGACCGCGGGCGTGCCACAGCTACAGCGGCGGTAGCCCGGTGCGACCGCTCAGGCCGCTCAGGCCCATCAACGAGGCAGCGCCCAGTCCGAGCGGCGCCAGCGCCTGCATATTCAGGGCGTCGACGTTGTAGGTCCAAACTTCGTTCTCGACCTTGCTGCTCACCGACAGGGCGCTCGTGACACGCTCGGGGCCGGTCAGGCGAAACTTGTCGAGATCGAGGCCGTTTTCGGTGATCTTGGCGCGAACGAGCGGGTTTTTGAACAGCGTGTCAGCCAGCCGCCCGGTGTCGAGCCACAGCCGGAAGTGATGCTTATCGGGCAAGGCGCCGAGCGCCGCTCGATGGGCAGCGTCGTCCTTCAACGTGCGATCGCCCTTCGAAAATGCGCCCTCGGCGCGGTCGCACAGCGAGTTGCCACCGGCGGTGATGAACAGGTACTTGTCGAAAAATTTGACGCGCAGGCTGACGGCGAGCGGAGCGCTGCGCGGCTTCAGCGCAAAGCCGGGTCCGTCTTCGACCAGCGTCGCTTCGCGGACGCTGGGGAGGATCTTTTGCTTCAGCTGCGCGGCGAGCCGCTTGTATTCGGTGTCGTCTTTCAACTGCTGCACCCAGCTGACGCTGAAATTGGCCATGGCTTGCGGGCCCGGCGCGAGCAAGCTCGCGTCGAGCGACGCGTCGAGCGGCGCCGCGACGGCGAATACGGCCTCGCTACCGAGCCCGTCGACCAACTTGGCCACGCTGACGCCCAGCACCTGCTCGAGCTGCTGCAGGCCCTGCTCCATGTCGCGCCGCGAGCGAGGATTGGCAGCCTCCACCTGATCGAGCAGCAGCTTTTGCACCTCCGCCCCCGTCAGCTTGGTTTGAGTCTGGAAGGCCGCGTACGCCAACGTCTCCACCGGCAGACGGCTCGAGAGCTCGAGTGTGCTCGGCGGTTCGTAGCTCGAGCCCTTCGGCAGCTTGCTACCGATGATGCGACCGGTCAGGCTCGTGACGAAGCCGGCCGGCTTGATGGTGAGCGCGCCGCTCAGCGGCCCCGCGGGCTTGAAGTAGCTATCGACCAGCTCTTTCAGCTTGGGGTCGTCGACGCGAGAAAACACCGTCGGATCGAGGAACGCGGTGACGCGAGCGTTGGCGTCGAAATCTTTGGCGGCGGCTTGGTACGACGGATTGGTGTCGACCGCCGCCGCACCGGTCTCGATCACCTTGGCTAGGTCGCCGACGAAGGCCTCGGTGCCGACGCCGAGCAGCTTCTTGTCCGGAAACCAGGCCAGCACTTCCCTACCGCCGCCGAGCTCGGCCTCGGCCAGGCTTTTGAGCAGCACGTCTTGCCCGACGCTCGACTGCAGCTGCTTTCGCGTCAGCTGGTAGCGCTTGCCGGTCTGGCCGATCGCGCCCGAGGCGACGAAACGCGGAGACTTCAGCAGAGCTTCGACCGGCTCGCCGCTGGCAAAGCCAATCGCGAACGCGGCCTCGGGCTGGGTCGAGAGCCGGCGTGCCGCGACCGCCGCGCTGCGTGAAGCGACCAAGAACGCGCGCGCGTCGTCGAGCGAGATGTCGAACGCCTTGGCCAGCGAATCGGCGCTGCTGTCGAAGACCTTCTTGTCGTCGCGGAGCGAGGTGTCGAGGTACTCCACCTGTTTGAAATCGACGAGCAGCTTGGGCAGGCTGGGAAGCTCGATCAGCAGCTCCGAATCGCGCGGCATCGCCGCCGACATCTGCACCGCGGAGCTGCTCGAGAAGAAGAGCAAGTACGCGCCGAGCGCGCTCGTCGCCAAAAATACCAGAAGCACGCCGCCGAGCCCGAGTAGCAGCAGCGTGCGCCCGCCCTTCTTTTCGCCGGCGATCGTCCTACGCGCGCTGCCGGCTCCCGCCGCCTGAGCCGGTGGGCCGTAGCCTGGCGAAGGTGCGCTCGGGCCGTGACCCGGAACGGTCGGACCTGGCGCCGGTCCGGAGCCTCGAGCGGGCGCAGGCGGCGGACCGTAGCCGGCAGGGGCGGCGGCGCGCTGCGCCAGCGCGTGCGCAAAAGCAGGGATCTGGTGGAGCGCCCACCATTGATTTTGTCCAACCGGACACACCCCGCCCTGCGTGAGCTCGCCCGACTGAATCATCTGTAAGATGCGACCTTCTTCGTAGGGTCCTTCGGGCGCGCTGCCGCGGTTGAGGTAGAACATCAGCCGGCCAGCGTAGACCGGCCGGGGGAGCGACGAAATAGCTCTTTCAAAACGCGACCGGTGGGGGTCTTGCCGCGCGCCACCACGCGCGGCGGCGCGGCCGCGACGATGTTTCCACCGCGCTCTCCGGCGTCGGGGCCAAGCTCGATCAGATGATCGGCGCCCGCCAGCACCTCGGGATGGTGCTCGATGACGACGAGCGTGTCGCCTCGTTCGACCAAGCGCGACAGCACCGTCATCAACCGCGCCACGTCGGCCAGGTGTAAGCCAGTCGTCGGCTCGTCGAGCACGTAGAGCGTGCCGCGGCCGTCGACCTGATTGCTGCTCTTTTGCGTGAGCTCGGCTGCGAGCTTGAGCCGCTGCGCTTCGCCGCCGGACAGCGTGTGCGACCCTTGGCCGAGCGCGATGTAGCCGGCTCCCAGATCGCAGAGCGTGCGCAGCGGCGCGGCGATGCTCGGATGGTTCTCGAACACGCGCGCCGCCTGCTCGGCCGTCAGCTTGAGCACGTCGCCGATGCTGTGGTCCATGTAGCGCACCTCGAGCGTGCGCGGCTCGAAGCGCAGGCCGTCGCAGGTCGGACAGGCGGAGACCACGTCGGGCAAGAAGCTCATTTCGTGGGTGATCGCGCCCTGCCCTTGGCAGGTCGGACACTGGCCGCCACGGCCGGTATTGAACGAAAAGCGTGACGGTTCGAAGCCGCGCAGCTTGGCGTCGGGGGTGGCGGCGTAGATGCGCCGGATCTGATCCCAGATCCCGAGAAACGTCGCCGGCACCGAGCGCGGGGTGCGGCCGATCGGCGATTGGTCGACGGCCACCGCGCGTTTCAAGCTTTCACCCCCGCTCAAGGAGTCGAACGCGCCTGCTGGCTCGGTGACGAGGCCCAGCTTCTGCTTCAGCGCCGGCAGCAGCACCTGACGCACGAGCGTGCTCTTGCCCGAGCCGCTCACCCCCGCCACGACCGTGAACCGGGCGAGCGGCACCGCCATGTCGACGCCCTTCAAGTTGTGGGCGCGCGCGCCGCGTAGCACGAGCTGCTCGTGTTTGGGGGAAATCGGCAGGGCTTCGCGCAGATCGGGCGGAGCCGAGAGTGCACGCCCGGTCGGCGAATCCACGTGGGCGCACACATCTCGTGGCGGACCAGCGGCCACGATCTGACCGCCACGCGAGCCGCCGCCAGGCCCCAGGTCGATCAAATGATCGGCGGCCAGGATCGTTTCCGCGTCGTGCTCGACCACCACCACGCTGCTGCCGAGCTTCACCAAATCGCGCAGGTTGTCGATCAAGCGGCCGGTGTCCCGCGGATGCAGGCCGATCGTCGGCTCGTCGAGCACGTACAGCGCACCAGTGAGCCCCGCGCCGAGCTGCGCCGCCAGCCGCAGCCGCTGCATCTCGCCTCCCGACAGCGTCGCCGCCGAGCGATCGAGGCTGAGGTAGCCGAGCCCGACTCTATCCAGAAAGCGCATGCGCCGCAGCAGCTCCGCCAAGATCGGCTCCGCCACCCGCGCCGCGTCGCCCGTGATGCGCAGCGCTTCGAGGCGCTCGAGCAAGCTGCCGACCGAGCGCGCGACCAGCGCCTGGTAGTGCTCACCGTCGAAGCGCGCCGCCCGCGGGATCGGCGACAGGCGCGCGCCCTGGCACGCCGGACACGTGACGGCGGTCGTGGTCACGGGAGCGAGCGCCTTGCGGCCGCGCTTCTTCGTCGGCTCCGCCTCGAGCACGCCCGCCCCCTCACAACGCTCGCAGCGCCCTTGCGCGGTCGCGAACGAGAACCAGCGCGGGTCGAGCTCGGGCGCGGAGAAGCCGCACTCGCGACACGCGCTCTGCAACGAAAACAGCTGTTCGTCGCCGGACGGGCCGCGCAGCTTGACCGCCCCCGCCCCGAGCTCGAGCGCGCGCGAGAGGTCTTCGCGGGTGAGCTTCTTCGGATCGATTTTCGGCACGACCACGAGGTCGATGGTGTGCTCCTTGGTCTTGGCCAAGCGCGGCGGCTCGCCGGTTTGGCACAGCACGCCGTCCGCGTACGCCTGCTCGATGCCGGCCCGCTCGGCGGCGCCGAAGACGTCGAGGTAGGTGCCTTTGCGCGCCTGCACCACCGGTGCCAACAGCGCGTGACCGGCGCCGGCGCGCTTGAGGCTAGCGAGCACGGCGTCGGGCGTGGTGCGCGAGATGGGCTCGTCGTGGTCGGGGCAGTACAGCACTGCCAGCTTCGCGAACAGCAGCCGCAAGTAGTGGGCGACCTCGGTCACGGTCGCGACCGTCGACTTGGCGCCGGCGCGCGTCGTGCGCTGCTCGAGGGCGATCGACGGCGGCACGCCGCTCACGCGATCGACGTCGGGCCGCGGCATGGTGGGCAAGAATTGCCGCGCGTACGGGGTCAAGGTTTCGAGAAATCGGCGCTGACCTTCGGCGAAGACGACGTCGAACGCCAGCGAGCTCTTGCCGGATCCGCTCGGACCGGTCACGACCGTCAGCTTGCCGTGCGGGATCTCGACCGAGACGTCTTTGAGGTTGTGCTCGCGCGCGCGCACCACGCTCAGAAAGCTGTCGGACGCGGCGGGGAGAGCTTGGCGAGCCGGTAGCGGCTTGCTCGCGGTCCTTTTTTTGGGGGCTTGGCCCTGCCCGAAGTAGTCGCGCAACGCGGCCACCGTCTTCGACTCCGGATTCGAGAGATCACGGGGTGGGCCCGCGGCGAGCAGCAGGCCGCCGCGACTGCCGGCGCCGGGCCCCAAATCGATCACGTAGTCGGCGTTGGCGATCAGATCCAGATCGTGCTCGACGACGAGCACGCTGCCGCCCGCGGTCACGATCGCCGACAGCGCTTGCAGCACTTGCTTCACCTCGTCGGCGTGGAGCCCGGCGCTCGGCTCGTCCAGGATCAACAGCGCGCCGCGCAGCTCCTCCGACAAGCTGCGAGCCAGCTTGAGGCGCTGCGCTTCGCCGCCGGAGAGCGTGGTGAGCGGCTGGCCGAGCCGCAAGTAGCCGAGACCGAGCAGCGCCAGCGGCCCGAGCGCGCGCTGGATCGGCGCTTCGGCCGTGAACGTGGCGAGCGCGCGCTCGACCGTCATCTCGAGCACGTCGGCGATGCTCACGCCGGCGCGCTCGATCGCCAGCACCTCGGGCTTGAAGCGGAGGCCGCGGCACACCGGGCACGACAGGCGCACGTCGGCCAAAAATTGCATCTCGACCGTCTCGAAGCCCTCGCCCGAGCAAGCCTCGCAACGACCGCCCGCCACGTTGAAGGAGAAATGCGAGGCGGTCAGGCCGCGGGCGGCGGCGGTCGGCTCCTTGCCGTACAGCGCGCGGATGCAGTCCCAGGCCTTGGTGTAAGTGGCGGGGTTACCGCGCGAGGTGCGGCCGAGCGGAGACTGATCGACGAGCGCCACCCGCTTCAGCGCCGCTTGCCCGGACAGCGAATCGAAGGCTCCCGGCAGCTCTTCGTCGAAGTCGCCGAAGTGGCGCGCCAGGGCCCGATAGAGAATATCGACGCTGAGCGTGCTCTTGCCGGAGCCGCTCGGCCCGGTGAGCGCGCACACGACGCCGAGCGGAATGTCGACGTCGACCTCGCGCAGGTTGTTGGCGCGAGCGCCGCGCAGCTTCAAGAGACCGGTCGGAGCGCGCACCGGCTCGCGGCGGCGCGCCACGCCTGACAGGGCGCGCGCGGTGGCGGTGCCCGCGGTGAGCGCGGCGGCAGGGGTGCCGTCGAACGTGATGCGCCCGCCCTCGCTCCCCGCTCCTGGTCCGAGCTCGAGCACTCGATCGGCGACGCCGATCAGCGCCGGATCGTGCTCCACGAGCAGCACGATGTTGTTGCGCGCGGCCAGCTCGCGCACCATATCGCCCAGCGGAACGAGGTCGCTCGGGTGCAGACCCACGCTCGGCTCATCGAGCACGAACAGCGCGTTGTGGAGCGAGGTCCCGAGCGCGGCCGTGAGCGTCACGCGTTGGGCCTCGCCGCCCGACAAGGTGCGTGCTTGACGATCGAGCGTCAGGTAGCCGAGCCCGACCCGATCGAGGTAGCCGAGCCGGCTCGACAGCTCGCGCCGCGCCAGCTCGCCTTGTGAGCTGGTCGTCTGCAGCGCGTCGATGCGCGCGCGCAGCGGGCCAATCTCGAGGGCGTGGTAGTCGGCGATGCTGAGCCCGCCGACGCGGTAAGACAGCGCGGTCGGGTTCAAGCGCCTGCCGCGGCACGACGCGCATTCGTCGTACGAGCGGTAGCGCGAGAGCAGCACCCGCACGTGCATCTTGTAGGTCTTGGTCTCGAGCCATTTGAACCAGCCCACGACGCCGGGAAACAGCCCCTTGTGCCAGCTGCCGTCACCCTCGAGGATCAGCTTTTGTTGGGCGGCACTGAGCGCTTCGAACGGCAGGTCGGCGGGGATCTGGTGGCGGCGACACAGCTTCAGCACCTCCGCGCGTTCCCACTTGGTCGAGTTACCGCGCCACGGCCGCACCACCCCGCCGTCGATGCTGCGCGTCGGATCGGGGATGACCTTCGACAAGTCGACGCCGAGCGTGCGGCCGAAGCCGCGGCAGCCCGCGCAGGCGCCGACCGGCGACTCGTAGCTGAACAAGCCGGAGCGCGCCGCCTCGAGCGGCTTGGCGCACGCCGGACACGATAGCCCGCGCCTGAGCTCGAGGCGCTCTTCCTCGAAATGCACCTGCAGCAGGCCCGACCCACGCCCCCACGCCGTCTCGACGGCGGCGCTCACGCGCGCTTGATCGCGCCCACTGCCGATGCGATCGATCACGACGTCGAGCGCGCCCGGCTTGGCCGCGACCGACGGCTTGATCGCGTCGAGGTCTCGCGCCTCTCCGCCGATCAGCAGCCGCCGGTAGCCTTCGCGCGCGAGCTGCTCGCGTACCTCGAGGTATTGCTCGCGTCCCTCGACCGGCACCGCGTAGCTCACGATCAGGCGCCGATCGCCGACGACGGCCGCGATGCGCGCGGCGGCGCGCTCGACCGTGAGCTCGACGCCGGGCAGCTCGTGCTCGGCGCACACCGGCACCGCTTCGCGCAAGAACAACGCCGACAGGTAGGGCTCGATGTCGGCCATCGTCGCCACCGTCGAGCGCGAGCTCTTGACGGGGGCGCGGCGGTCGACGGCGATGCCGGCCGGCACCGGCTCCAGACGCGTCATCGGCGGGCGCTCGAGCCGCTCCAGGAACTGGCGGGCGTAAGGGCTGAAGCTCTCGACGAAGCGCCGTTGGCCCTCGGCGTACAGCGTGTCGACCGCCAGGCTGCTCTTGCCGGCGCCGCTCACGCCGGTGATGGCGACGATTTGTCCCGGCTCGAGCGCGACGTCGACGCCTTTCAGGTTGTGCGTCCGCGCGCCTTAGAGGATCGTCTTCTCCATCCGGGGACGGGCAACCTAATGCCGGCTCCCCGCTTGCGCAATTGACGGCGGTGCTGCGATCTCGCACCGTTGGACGACGATGCGCGCGGGCTCACCGTCTCGGCCGATGCTACTATCGGCGGCGCTGGCGTTCGGTTGCTCCGAAGCGCCCGCCGCGAGCCGCGGCGCTCCACCGCGCTACGAAGCGCTCGTCGAGCTCGACGCGTGGAGCGACGTGACCAGAAAAGACGATCCGTTCGTGACCGCGCGCGACGCGGCGGACGACTGCGTGCTCTCCGGCTTTCGATTCGAGCCTGATCAGCGCTGGCTCGAGGTCGATACGGGCGCGTGCAATTGGGTCACGCTGTCGGCCCCCGCACGCTACGCGGTCGACGTCGGGCAGCTGGTCCGGCTGCGCGTCAGTCATTACGATCTCGACGCGGCGGCGCCGACGACGGCAGAGCTGCGAGTCAGGTTCGGCGACTGCGACGCTTGGTCGAAGTCGATCGAAATCCCGAGCCCCGCAAGCGTCGATGAGGAGGAGCTTGCCTCACCTTGTGCGCTGGCCGAAGGCGCTGCCGCTTTCTTTCACGTTCATAACCACGGGCAGAACACCTACCAGCTGCAAGCGCTCGAGGTTCTGCGTTAAGCTAGCGGGACCTTGAGCGCCTTGCCGCACCGCGTGGGTTTGTTGTCGTTGGCTCTGGTCGTCGCCGCTTGCGGCAGCGCCGACAGCGACGGCGCGCCCGCGCCGAGCAGCGCCGGCAGCGCCGGCAGCGCCGGCAGCTCTCATCCGAGCGACGGCGCGACCCCGACTTGGCACGCCGACATCGCGCCGCTCGTCGCCGGCCGCTGCCAAGGGTGCCACCAAGACGGCGGAATCTCGCCGTTCAGCCTCGAGACCTATGCCCAAGCCAAGATGTGGAGCCCGGCGTTCGACGCCGTCCTCCGCAGCGGCGCGATGCCGCCGTTTTTGGCGGCCGACACCGACAGCTGCAAGCCGCGCTTCGGCTTCAAAGACGATCTTCGGCTGAGCCCCGAGCAGATCGACCTGTTCAAGCGCTGGAACGACGCCGGATGCCCCGAGGGCGATCCCGAGCGCGCGGCGGCGCTGCCGGAGCCGCCCGATCTGGAGCTCGAAGGCGCGCAAATCAACGTCAAGATCCCGGCTGCCGTGACGGTGCAGGGGCCGGGCGACAAGTTCATCTGCTTCTCGCTCGCGCCGGATCTCACGCCCCTCGCACCAACGGGGGCGGCGGCGACCTTTGTCGGTGACAACGTGCTGATCGACGGGGCGCAGGTAATTCCTGGCAACGCCGCGATCGTGCACCACGTGCTGGTGTACACCGACAAAGACGGCAAGAGCGCCGCCCTCGCCGGCGATAAGGGATACTACGATTGCTTCGGGGGCCCGCAGCTCGACGCCCCGGGGCTCGTCATGGCTTGGGCGCCGGGGGCGATGCCGGTCACGGCGCCGGCCGGCGTCGCGATCTCGATACCGAGCACGGGTCGCCTGGTGATGCAGGTGCACTACCACCCGACCGGCTCTGCCCAGACCGACGACGCGACCTCGGTCCAGCTGCGCGCCTATCCCGGCGGCATTCCCGACTACGTCGGCAGGCTGTCGCTGATCGGCAACTTCCGCAGCCAGTCGTCGGACGGCATGGGCCTTCAACCCGGTCCCAACGACGCGACCGCCAAGCCCGAGTTTCGGATTCCCGCCGGCGCCGTCGCGCACACCGAATCGATGCTGTTTGCGATCCCGAAAACGGACGTCCCCTACCGGATCTGGGGCGTCGGCTCACACATGCACTACGTGGGGACCGATCTGCGCATCGGCATCACCCGCCAGGATCCTGCAGGCGAGCCGGCCGAAGAATGCCTGCTCGAGACCCCACGCTGGGATTTCAACTGGCAACGCGCCTACCTTTACGACACGCCGATCGACGAGGCGCCGACCGCCAAAGCCGGCGACGTGCTGAACCTGCGCTGCAGCTATGACAACAGCATGCAAAACCCGTTCGTCGCCGCCGCGCTCGGCGAGCAGGGGCTGAGCGCCCCGCGCGACGTGCGGCTCGGTGAGCAGACGCTCGACGAGATGTGCCTGGGCGTCTTCGGTATCGCCCAAAAAGTCTCGGATCTCGTGAAATAGCGACATTTGCGCGCTTGCTGAAAGCGGCGCGAGCCCGCATATTGCCGCCCCCGGACCGGATCGATGGCGGCAAACAAGAAAAATCCCGGCGGCGATCGCCTGGTTTCGAAGAACCGCCGCGCCAGCTTCGACTACGAGCTGGGCGACACCTACGAGGCCGGCCTCGTGCTGATCGGCAGCGAGGCGCGCTCGCTGCGCGAGAACACCGCCGATCTGACCGACGCCTGGGTGGACATCGACAGCCGGAGCGAAGCTTGGGTCAAAGGCATGCGGGTGCCTCCGCTCAAGCATGCCGCTTTCGGGCACGACGAGCGCCGACCGCGCAAGCTACTGCTGCACCGGGAGCAGATCGACAAGCTGCGCGGCCTGGTGGACCGCGACGGCATGACCCTGATCGTCACCAAGTGTTACATCAAGAGCGGTCGCGCCAAGCTCGAGTTCGCGATCGCGCGCGGTAAAAAGACGCACGACAAGCGCAACGCGCTCCGCGCCAAGTACGCCGATCGCGAAGCGGAGCAGGCGATGCGCCGAGGTCGCAAAGCATGACGACGAAGCCCCCGCCCGTACCGCTGACCCTGAAACGCGGCGGCGACGCGTTCATCGTCGAGCACTCGGGAGACTTCGTCCAGCTCGCTTCCAGCGCGCCTTCGCCGCCCGGTTCCACCGTCGAAGCAACCTACGCCGGTGAAGCCCACCGCGTGACGGTGCGGGTCAAGGTTCGCGGCTGCCGACGGGACCCGCTGCCCGACGGACGAGACGGCTTCCGCATCGATGGCCGCTTCGTGAGCCTCACGCGCGGCGATCGGCAGACGCTGTTCGGTTCTCAGGATGAGCCAAACGCGCCGTCCACATCTGAAACTTAGTTCGCGCTTGAGACGCGAAGCTGCAGCAACAACGCCGCTAAGTGACCGAAATCGCGTAGGCGAAGGGCTGGCACGCTCGCTGCAGTAGGCACGACCAAGGCGGCACTCGAATCGCCCCTGTGTTTGCTGCTTCGGTTTCCTCCTCACGTTGCCCCATCGTTTCCCGAGTGCCGCCGCCCCGTCCTCAGCGGCTGGTCACCTTATCCCCAGGTGACCGGACCGCTGTCCTGTTCCCAACGGGCTGCAGTGTCATCCCCTCATTGCAGTCTGTTGCCTTTTGTCAACGGGTCCCGGTGATATCCCTTCACCGGGGCCCGTTGCTTTTTTTCCGGCGGGCGCGGGCTCAGCTCGAGATACCGGCGATGGCCTACGGGGTGACGACGACGCCGAGCGAGCTACCGAGCCAAGCGCCGCGCAGCCGCTGTTCGCCATTGTCGCTCGAGTAAGGCATCGAGCGGAGCAGCGTGCCGGCTTCGACGCCCAGCGCCGCCCGCACGTGCGTCGAGAGCCTCAGCTCGAGCCGCGACGCGCCGATCACGCTGGCCGTCCACGAGCTGGGCTGCCGCGGGATGCCGTCGAGCGAGGCCGCTCCCGGCACCTGCACCACGAACGCGCCGGCGCGTAGCCCGCAATCGAGATCCAAGGCGCGCGTGAGCACCAACCGGTACGCGGGGCCGAGCCCCACGCCCTGAAGCTCCGTGCGTAGCTTCGGCTCGAGGGAGCCGCCCCACAGCTCGCCCCCGACGTCGAGCCGCAACGCGCCGTGCAGGGTCAGCTCGGCGCCGATGCGCTGGCCCGCGAGCCACAGCTTTTGCGGTACGGCCGCGAACGCGAGCTCCGAGCGTAGCGCGACAGGACCTTCCCGCGTCCGCTCGCGCTCTTGGCGCGCGCGCGCCTCGCGGCTCGATCTCAGCCGCTCTTCACGCGCCAGCTGCGCCTCACGCTTGCGTGACAGGCGGCGGCCGAGCTCGGCGGCGGCGAGCGCCACGCGCCGCGTCACTAGCTGCGGATTTTCGCCGGCGCCGCTGAGCGTGCGCGCGCCGTGAAACTCGCCGCGCTCCCACAGCTCGATGCGCAGGTTGCCGCCGTCGCGGCCGAGCACCCGAAAAAACAACGCCGGTGAGCCGCGCCCGGAGCCAGGCACGGCTACGTCCGCCAGCTCGAGCGGTACGAGGCGTCGAGCGCTGCGCGGGTCGACCAAGCGCTCGGCGCCGGCGTCGATCTCGACCAGGACGCTCGCGGGTGCGGCGCGAGCGCTGGTCGCCACCAGCCCGGCCGCGAGCAACAGCGCGCCGAGACGTCGCTCAGTGCTCGCGAGCCGAGCCGGGCGGGGTCGCGGGAGCGTCGGCGCGGGGCTCGGCGGAGTCGTCGTCTTCGTCGGGCTCGCTGGCGGTGCTGCCGCTGACCTCGGCGGGAGCCTCGAGCGCGGCCGCGCCCTCAGGAGATTCGAGAGCGGCCAGACGCTTGCGAAGCTCCGCCAGCCGTCGCCCCTTGGGGAAATTCTCGGCGTACTCTTCCATGGCGCGGCGACCAAGCTCCAGATTCCCTTGGGAGAGCGCCGCGTCCACCTGACGGGCGGCGGCATCTTCGGCGAAGTCTCCCGTCGGTGACAAGCGCCGATACGTCGCGTAGGCCTCGGCCGCGCCGGATCTATCACCCGCCTGCTCCAGCAAGTTTCCGAGCGTCCACGCCGCCAGTGGAGCTTCGGGAGCGGAAACGTACGATGAGAGCACACGCCTCAACGCTTGAGTCGCGTGCTCGCGACCGCCCGACGCTCGCGCGATATCGGCCAGCACCAGCAGTTGGCCGGCCGAGGCTCGCGCGGCCGCGCGCTCGAAGCCGCCGCTGCGATCGAGCGCTTGCTTGGCGGCGTGAAAATCACCCGACTCCGCGAGCCGCTCCCACTCGGCGGTGTCGATCACGGGCGCGGGCTCGCTCGCGGCCGGACCGAGCGGTTGGTAGCTTTCGGTATACGTCTCGGCCGCGGTGGGGCTCGCGGACGACGCGCGGCGAGCGCGTGGGTGCTTCTGCACCGGCGGCTCGTGGCGCTCGGCGCTCGGGACCACCGGCTCCACCGCGGGGCCCGCGCCCGGCGTCGGCAACGCCGAGCTCGGCTCCGCCACCGCCGCAACCTCCGCCAGCGGCGCCTGCAGGCGGGCGCCGACCAACACGCCCACCGCGAACACACCGGCCGCCGCCACCGGCGCCCACCAGTACCAAGCGGCGCGCGAACGCGGCGTGCCCGCGACGTCGAGCTCGAGCCGGCGCCAGACACGCTCGACGTGCTCGGGCTGCGCGTGGTTCTTCAGAGCCGCGGGGGGGATTTCGGGAAAACTTGCGCGTGTCATGGCGAGCTCTTGCTGAATGGATCGACGAAGTGGTCGTTCAAAAACCGTTGGGCGCGGGCGATACGCCGTTTTGCCGTCGCCAGCGAGCAATTCATCATCACGCTCACCGCTTCCAGACGGTGTCGCTCGACGTAGCGCAAAGTCCACGCGATGCGATCGTCGGCCGATAGAGTTTGAAGCAGGGCGTACACTTGGGCCAGCAGCGCGCGCGCTTCAGGGTCGGCGTCGGCGCTCGCGAGCGTTTCGATCTCGACCGGCTCGGGCGCGGTGAGCCCGAGCGCGGCCAGCAGCTTGCGACGCCGCAGCCGCGTGCGCACCAGCCGCACGACGATGCTGCCCAGCCACGGACGGAACGCGGCGGAGTCGCGCAGATCTTCGAGCCGCTCGCGCGCCTTGAGGAACGCGTCGTGGACGACGTCTTCGACGTCGACGGCGCTGCCTTGGATACGCACCGCCAGGTTGAAGGCGAACTCGGCGTGGCGGCGGTACAGCAGCTCGAAGGCTTGCGCCTCGGAGCGGCGCACGCGCGCGACGAGCTCGTCATCGAGCTCGGGCGCGACGCGGCCCGCGCGCCCGCTCGATGCGTCGGCGTCTTGCGCTTCGGCCGGCTGGGGGAGCCCCGCCGAAAGCGAGGTGCCCGACTTGGCCTCTGCCTCGAGCTCGTCGAGCGGAACCAAGCGCAGCCGCGGCGAACGATTCGTGGCTCCCATGACGCGCACATGATGGACGCTGCGCGCCGGCTTTTCGGCTCAAATCGATCGCCAGGGAACGATTTCCGGCCAAAAAGCCGGCTGAGCCCTCGACGTGGCGGCCGCTAGGTGGCACCTAAAGTGCTCCCGTTCGTTTCCCTAAATATTGGATTTATTTGAGGTTATTGAAGGGCCTGTCGGATTTGCGCTTGGTGCGTGAGCCGCTTTGCTGTAGTCGAGCGTCTGTCTCAGGTCCAAGCCTTCGAGGTTTGGCATTTTAGGAGGATTCCCATATGTCGATTCGTTCTTTGATCGCGCTCGTCCCGGTGTGTGCTCTCGCGGTTGCTTGCGGTGGCGAAGCCACCCCCGAGCCGGCCACGCCCGATGCGGCGGCTGCTCCGGAAGCCAAGCCGGCTGACGCTGCTCCGGCCGACGCTGCCGCGCCCGCCACGGACGCCGCCGCGCCCGCCACGGACGCCGCCGCGCCCGCCGCCGAGCCGGCCAAGTGAGCTTTTTCCTGCTCTGACGAGCGGGAAAAACGGCAACGGCCGGGCCCTCGAGGCTCGGCCGTTTGCTTTTTGTAGCTTGGAAACGAAAGCTACGCGGCGCTGCGCGCGAGATCGACGACCAGCCGCGTGCGGCCAATCAACAGCTCGTCGCCGTGGGCCAGCTCTTGCTCGCCGCGAATGCGAACGAACACGCCGGTGCGGGTGCCCAGATCGGTCAGCACCATCGCGCCCGCCTGCTCTTCGATCAGGCAGTGCTGCTCGGCCACGAGCGGGTCGTCAGGAAATACGAGATCGCCGACGGCGGAGCCGATCTGCAGCGTGTTGCCGCGCGCCACGACCGTGCAGCCGTCAGCCCCACCTTCGAACACTTGGGTGACGCGGAACGACGACGGCCATTTCGGGGACGAGTAAAAGTAGGTGGGATCCGGATCCGGTCCGTCGTCGGGGATGGGATTTTTCTGGATGCGTAAGAGCTGATCGCCGACGACGAACTCGTCGAGCATCTCGAGCTCGACGGTCGAGCGGATTCGCAAAAAGACGCCGTTGCCGCCTTCGAGATCTTCCAGCCAGAGCCGGCCATCGCGGAAGCTGAGCAGCGCTTCTTCGGGATGACAGAAGCGCTCGCCAGGCATGTTGACGGCACCGGCGGAGCCGATCAGCGCCTCGGTGCCCGGCGGATCGTAGCGCTCGGGTCCGCCCGTCAGGCTGCGCAAGACGTGGAGGGTGAAATGAACCTGGGGGGCGGCCGGCGGCGCTGGCGGCGCGGCCGCGGGGGGCGAGACGATCGCGGGCACCGGCGCGGGCGCGACGACCGGGGGCGCCGCCGACGACACCGACGCGCCGCTCTCCGCCCGCTGCTTCTTCTGGCTCGCGAGCTTCTTGATGTTGTCGACGTTCGGCGGCTCGGTCAAGAGGTGTATGCCGCCCACTTCGCGCCCCGCGATCACGTTGTCGAACCGGCCCTCGCGCAGCAAAAGCACCATCTCGAGGTGCTGCGCTTTCATCAGCCCGCGCACGTGCTCGGCCACGTCGGGCCGGCTCACCGCGTCGGCGTACGAGCGCTTGTGGCTCTTGATGACGCGCCCGCCGTCGGCGAACAAGTGGGTGATGATGTGAGGCTGATCGAGGCCACTGTCTTCGGTCTGAACGTGGAAAACCTGCCCGCCCGACTTGATGTTGTTGTTGAACCCCATCTGAGCGCGCCGAAAGCTCGGGCGCTTCATCTCCGCTTCGAGCCGGGCCAGCTCTTGGGCGCCGAAACGCTGAATCGCTTCGTCGAGCACGGCGTGATCGCCGACCACCCCCTCCATGCGCTCGAACGCCATCTGGGCGATCTTGGCGCCGGGATCGATGCGCAGCGCCTCCGCCAGCAGGTGCTGCCCTTCGCTGTCGTTGACGGTGGCGGCCCAGGCCGCGAGCAACGCGACGGCCTCGTCGGGCCGGCCCTTGTCGACTAACCAATGAGCGACGCGTGCTGCAGCTTCGCGTTGTTGAGTGAGGCTCGGAGCGGCAGACATGTGAGGTGAGCCTCAGCAGCATACTTGAGATCGCGCTCCGCAAATCCCAATTTACGAGCACCTCGCCCGCTCATGCGAGGCGCCGCCGCACCTTCGCGACCTTCGCGCGCGTCGTCAGCACGGCCGCGAGCGCGCATCAGCGGCGCGGCGTCACGCCCCGCCGCACTGATGCGCAGGGGCTGCCAAAACGCGGCCCGACCCGCAGAAGCTCACGTGCCGGCACGCGGTTCAACCTTGCGGCCCCATGCAAACTGCCACATCCGACACTGACTTACATTCGTCAGCCAACGCTGTCAGTCGCGCAAAATGCTGCCATGACGGCACCACTGGTGGCCGCGACCGCACCGCTGGTGGCCGCGATCGCACCGCTGGTGGCCGCGACCGCACCGCCGCTGAAGCGACAGCTCGGCGGTACCGAGCGAGCCCAGTAGGTTCTGCGAGGTGAGCCGCAGCGCGGCAGCCCCGCCCCTCAGCCTAGCTCTGACCGTAGCTGGTGTTCTCGAGCAAGATCACGTTGGTCTTGCTGCGCGTCTCGCCGGCGTTGGTGACGTACACCGCGGGTTTGTCCACGATTGGGCATACCTTCTCGCAGGCGCCGCAGCCGATGCACAGCGAGGGATCGACGTGAGGTCGCTGCACCTGGATCGTGCCCATCAGCAGCGGCTCGCCCTTCGCGCGGTATTTGCTCTCGCGCCGCGGCACCTCGACCTCTTCGGCCCAGATCGCCTTGGGTGAGGTGGGGCAAAACTCTTCGCAGACGATGCACGGCGTGGCCATCGCCCACGGCAGGCAGCGGCCGTGATCGTACATGGCGGTGCCCATGCTGATCGGCTTCTGCTCCTTGCCCGTCTTCTCATCTTTGCCGGTCTTCTGCAGCTCGGTGATTTTTTGAATCGCGCCCGTGGGACAGACCTGGCCGCACAGCACGCAGCTGTATTCGCAGTAGCCGATGCGCGGGATCAAGATCGGCGTCCATAGCCCCTCGAGCCCGGCCTCGAAGAACGCGGGGTGAAGCGCGTTGTTCGGGCACACCTTCATGCACTCGGCGCAGCGAATGCAGCGCTCGAGAAACTCGCGCTCTTCGACGGCGCCGGGCGGGCGAATCACCTTCTCGCTGTAGGCTTTGTCCGGCCAGTTGGCGATGCGCATCGCCGGGATGGCGACCGCGCCGGCGGCGACCGACGCGAACACGGTGCGTCGCTGCAGGTTGGGCTTTTGCACCGTGCTCCTGCGATTGGGCAGGAAGCGGAATTTGATCACGTCTTCGGGGCACGCGCTCTCGCAGTTGAGGCACATGTGGCACTCGTCTTGGCGGTGCTTCACGCCGCCTTGCGGGCTATCGGCGCCTTGGCAATTGACCAGGCACAGATTGCAGTCGGTGCACTTGCTGTGATCTTTCTCCATGCCGAACAGCGAAAACCGCGACATCACCCCCAAAAACGCGCCGAGCGGGCAGAGCGCGCGGCACCAGAAGCGCGGGATGAAGCGATTCATGAACAGAATCGCGATCAGCGAGAAGACGATGAACCACGTCTGGTGGAAGTAGCTTTGATTGGCGGTCCAGATTTGCTGAGCGAGCACGTCTTGCGCGCCGTCGGCCGCCATCTGCAGCGGTCGGAGGTTGGTGCTGGCGACGGCGTTGTTGCCGTGAATGCCCAGGTACTGCAGCGCCGGGATCACACCCAGGCCGATCGCGCGCACCGCCACGCAGATCGGATCGAGCAGGCCGCCGATCGCGCTGCCGGCGAGGGCCGCCGCCAGAAACCCCCACATCATGTAGTACTTGGCCGCTTGCCAGCCGTGGGTGCGATTGGCGTCGACGCGCGAGCTGCCCTTCAAGTAGCGGCTCGGAAAGATCCACGCGAAGAAGTGGTGGAGCGTGCCGAACGGGCAAATCCATCCGCAAAATACCCGCCCGAACACCAGCGTGAGGGCCACGATCACCAGCGACCACGCCAGGCCGCGGTACACCGCGTGCGTGCTCAGCAGCGTCATCGCGGCCACGAACGGATCGGCGAGCAGGAAGCCTTCGACCGGCAGCGGCAAGCGCACCGGCTCGCCCGACTGGGCTGCGAACGTGCCGCGGAACGCTGTGTGGGCCAGAAAGTAGAAGAACAGGGTGAAGAAGCCGAGCTGCGACGCACGCCGCAGCCACACGAGGTTCGTGATGATCTTGCGGGCGGGGATGCCCGAGCCGGGTCGCTTCTTCTTCGGCTTGGCCGCCTTGGGCGGAGGCTTGGCGACAACGGGCGGGACGCCGGTGGCGGTCGGCGCGCTGGTGGCGGAGACGGCGCGCGCTCCGCCAGCAGCGGGACCGCCCTGCGCCGCGATCGGTAAGCGCCGGCGCGGCGCGGCGGCGGGCGGCTCTTGCGCGGGCGGCGCCGGGGCGTCGAGGGTCTTCACGCGGCCGGGTGCGCGCGACGAGAGCCACGGGATGACTTCCGGAAACTGCTCGCCCGGACGCGGAGCGCCGCGCAGCGGTGAGCCCGATGGTTGCGGGGCCGCCATCAGACCTCGATTTGCGGCACTTCGTGCCAATTCATGTTGCCGATGCCGCGCTCGTGGCCAAGCTTCAGGTACTTCACGTTTTCGGGCTTTTCACCGATCAAGCCGCACGCGTACGCGTCGGACGCCACCTGGTCCAAGCTGGCGATGACCTGATGCATGTCTTTGGCGTCGTCGATGTTGCCGCCTTGGGGTCCGTTGCGCAGCAGCACGCGCGTGGCATCGACGATGGTCAGGGTCGGGCGCATGAACGTCGCCAGATCCGCGATCGAGACGTCGATGTTCTGGTGGAGACGATTTCTACGGCCGCCGAGCAAGCCGTACCAGTTCTTCATGGCGCCGGTGTATTTCGACAGATTGTGGTGCTTGGCCACCGGCACGTTGATGATCTTGTCGGCGTTGACCAGCGGCGTGTACACCGGCCAAAGATCGAGCACGTCGCCCTTCATGCGCAGCTCGCGGAAGCGATGGGCGGAGGGCAAGATCACCGTCGCGCCGAGCGCGTAGGTCGCGCGCCAGATGCCCGACTTCTGAAAGCAGCGGTTGGGCTCGTTGCAAGACGCGTCGGTGACGATCACCTGCTTGGCCCCCGCGTCGAAGGCGAGCTTGACCACCTCCGCGACCACGCGCGGGTTGGTGTTGGCAGCGTGGACCGGCATGCGATCCCAGCCGATGTTCGGCTTGATCGCGACGATGTCGCCGCGCGAGATGAACTTGCCCATGCCGCCGAGCGCCGCGACAGCGCGCCGCACCAGCTCTTCGGGCTCTTGCGAGCTCTTGGCGATCGCGAGCTTTAGCTTCGGATCGCCTTTCACTCGAAAATCGCGGACCTGCCGCTCACCGGCGGGGGCCGAAAGGCCGTATCCGCCCCGGTCGTAAAGCAAGCCAGCCGTGAGCGCAGCGCCGCCGAGCACGGCCCCGGTTAGGCCGATCCGTTGCAGCGCCTCACGTCGAGACGACTTTTCGCCTGCCATCGCCCGTGCAACCTGTCCGATCGTGGCCGGCCCGTCAAGTGATGCTCGGCCGCCGGTTCTGCGGTTAACCTTGCGAATTTACAGCGCTTGTGGCGGTGGCTCGCTGGACCTCTGCCCACCACGCGCGCGGGGCGAGACGCCCGCGGCTGCCGGCTGGGTCGAGCTTGCGAGACGGCCGATCAGAGATTAGGTTGCGCGTCCCTTTCAGCCCCCCAGCGCCTTCCGCGTATGAGGCAGGAGAAAACGAAGATGAAAGACGGCATTCACCCCGAGTATCAGGTCGTGAGCGTGAGCTGCGCCTGCGGCAACAAGTTCGAGACCCGCTCCACCAAGACCGAGCTCGTGGTCGACGTCTGCGCGGCTTGTCACCCGTTTTACACGGGCAAGCATCGCCTGATGGACACCCAGGGCCGCGTCGATCGGTTCCGCCGCAAGTACGCGGGCAACGCCGCGCCCGCCGCGAAGAAGTAAACCGCCCTCAAAAGCGACGACGCCGGGCGGGCGAACGGGCGATCGGTTTCGGATGGGCGACTGCGGTCGTACCTTTCCGTCCCTTCGCCCCGTTGCTTTTGTGAGCCATGTACCGACGAATTTCGGTGGTCTTGCCGTGACTCCGGGCCGCTCGGTCCGGACATCGCCGTATGGCATGGCTATAGTAGGAGAGAGATGTCGAATCAGCCTGCCGTGATGGGACCCGACGGAGTGGCGAGGCCGTATATCGGCGGGCAGGCGCTGCTCGAGGGCGTGATGATGCGCTCGCCCCACGCTTTCTCGGCGGTGGTGCGGCGCCGTGACGGCTCGCTGGTCGTGCGCGAGCGCCCGATGGCCGATTTGCGAACCGGCGCGCGGGCGTGGCCGATCGTGCGCGGCATGGTGGCGCTGGTCGAAGCGCTCAAGCTTGGCAGCGCCGCGCTGCGTTTTTCCGCCGAAATTTTCGAGCGCGATCTCGAGGAAGGCGAAAAGGAGCAACCGAGCAAGCCCACCGGCGCGACCAAGCTGCTGTCGGCGCTGGCCTTGCCGATCATCGCGCTGATGACGGCGGAGCCCGGGCCCAACGCCGCCAACCCGAGCGACGAAGGCAAGGGCCGCAGCCTGATGGGCGTGCTCAGCATCGCCTTCGCGATCGGCTTGTTCGTCGCCTTGCCGCAAGCGTTCGCGGCGGGCGCTTCGGCGCTGTTCAAGCTCGACCTCGACGTCCGCTCGCCGCTCTTTCAGCTGCTGACGTCGTCGGCCAAGCTCGTGATCCTGGTCGGGTACATGCTGCTGATCCGGCGGCTGCCGGAGATCTACCGCGTATTTCAGTACCACGGCGCCGAGCACAAATCGATTTACACCTACGAGTCGGGCGCCGCGCTCACCGTCGGAAATGCGCGCACGCGCACGACGCTGCATCCGCGCTGCGGCACCACCTTCATCGTGATGGTGGCCCTGGTGTCGATCCTGGTGTTCAGCGCCCTCGGTCCGTTCCTGCCCCAGCTCGGGCTCGGCAAGCTGGGCGACAACCTGTTGTTCTTCGCGATGAAGCTGCCGTTCTTGCCGCTGATCGCCGCCATCACCTTCGAGCTGCAGCGCGTGCTCGCGAAATATTGCTCGACCGGCCCGTTGTCGGTGCTGCTGTGGCCCGGCTTCCTGGTGCAGAAGATCACCACCATCGAGCCCGACGACCAGCAGCTAGAGGTCGCGCTGTCGGCGCTGCTCGTCACACTGCGGGTCGAGAAGGGTGAAGCGGCGGTGCGCGAGGCCGACGCCACGTTCACCAGCTACGCAGCCCTGGCGGAGCCGGCGCGAGCCGCATGATTCCCGCCACCAAGCTCGAGTCGCTCTCGCGCCGCTTCAGCGAGGTGGAGCAACTTTTGTGCGACCCCAAGACGCTGTCCGACTCGCAGGCGCTCACGAGCCTGAACCGCGAGCGGGCGCAGCTGTTGCCGGTGGTCGAGGCGTTCGCCAAATGGACGCATCTGACGAAACAGATCGCGGACGACAGAGAAGCGCTGTCCGATCCCGAGCTCGGACCGCTCGCCGAGCAAGAGCTGCCGGAGCTGAACGCGCAGCTCGAAGCGCTGGAGCGCGAGATCCAGATCTTGCTGCTGCCGCGCGATCCTAACGACGAGCGCAACACGATCCTCGAGATTCGCGCCGGTACCGGCGGTGAAGAAGCGGCGTTGTTCGCCGGCGATCTGTTCCGAATGTACACCCGCTACGCCGAGACGCGCGGCTGGCGCGTCGAGATCATGACCACCAGCGACGCCGCCGCCGGCGGCATCAAAGAGGTGATCGCGCTCGTGACGGGCCAGCGCGTGTTTTCGAGCCTCAAGTACGAGGGCGGCGTGCACCGCGTGCAGCGCGTGCCCGCGACCGAAGCCCAGGGCCGCATTCACACGTCGACGGCGACGGTGGCGGTGCTGCCGGAGGCGGAAGAGGTCGACGTCGCGATCGACGAAAAGGATCTGAAGGTCGACATCGCGGCCTCCGGCGGTCCCGGCGGGCAGGGAGTGAACACGACCAACAGCGCCGTGCAAATCACGCATTTGCCGACGGGCATGATCGTCAAGTGCCAAGACGAGCGCAGCCAGCTGAAGAACCGCGCCAAGGCGATGAAGGTGCTGCGCTCACGGCTGCTCGACATCGAGCAGCAGAAGCAAGCCGAAGCCATCCGCGACGAACGCCGCGGCATGGTCGGTGGCGGCGATCGTTCGGAGAAGATCCGCACCTACAACTTCCCGCAGAATCGCCTGACCGATCACCGCATCGGGCTGACCCTGTACAAGCTCGATCGGGTGATGGAAGGCGACTTGAACGAGATGCTCGACGCGGTGGTGGCCCACCATCAAGCCGCCCTCCTCCAGTCCCAAACGCCGCACGGAGACAGCCCGTGAGGTCGGAGGCTTCCGTGAAACCGGAAGTAGATCTCGACGCCCTACTCGCGGCCCTGATCCTGGCCCCGCGCACGTTCGCGCGGAACCGCTTCTTCTGGTTGTTCGAAAAGCCCGAGGCGGCACGCATCCGCCGGCGCGCGGCGCGCGTGCGCGGCATCTTGCGGCAGCTGACCGGCACGCCGAAGCCGGTCGCGGAGATCGTCGGAGAGCGGGTGCTGGCCGATGGCCAGGTTCACTTGCGCTACCGCGTCGAAGACCTCGGCTACACGCGCACCGCCGCGCTCTCGTCGCTGGAAGCGGCGACCTTGCGCTATGCCATGCACCGCTCCGGTCAAGCGTCGCTGTCCGCCGAGGAGCGCAGCGCGGTCGAAGAAGCGCTCGCGCGCCTGAGCCGGTCGCTCGGCGTCGACGGCGAGCTGATGTCGGCGCCCACCTCCGCCCGCTAGTCGGGCGCGACAGGTAGCTCCTTGGCCAGCGCCCGCAAGAAGTCGGTGCGGGCGCCCGGCTCGAGCTTTTGCGCGCCCGTCGAGACATCGAGGAACAGCTCGCAGGCGCGGGCGTCGCTCAGATCACGGCGCTTCACGTCCGTGTCGAACGCGGCGCGCTCGCCCGGCGCAAGCTCGGCGCTGATCGCGGCCAAGCCGTGCTCGACAGCGCCAGCGGCGGGCTCCGGCGGCGGCTTGCGCTCGAGCCGCAGCGCCAGGGCGCGACCGAGCATCTCGGTGTAAGCATCCAGGGTTTCGTCGCCGAGGCCGACGATCGCGGGCCCCAGAAACTCGGTCGATCCACCCTTCCACAGCCGGGCGCACGCGTCGGGCGATGCGCGAGCGACGGCCAGGCGCACGCTCTGCCAGAGCTCCAGGTCGCGCGGGCCGAGGTATTGAATGCTGCTGGCGGCAAACTGTCGAGCCAGCAGGCGCGCCTGACCGGCGCTCGCCGCGCCGAGCTTGGCTTGGACCTCGCGCTGGGCCATGACCGGCGCTAGCGCCCGGTCGAGCGCCTCCTCGTACGCGGACGCAACAGGCGACGGCCGGCTCCAGAACCACCAGCTCGTGAGCGCGGCGGGGGCGAGGAGCAAAAGCCAGCGCAGCGCGCGCTTCGGCGGGCTCGCATCTCGGGCGCTCATGGCGGCGCTGATAGTCACACGCCGCTCGCGCGCGCGCACTCATTTGCGGCCCCGCCGGCCGGGCCGTGCTTAGCTCGGGGCGTCTCGATGGGCACCGTGGCCGAGCAAACTCGCATCGATCGCTGGCTGACCGCCGTCCGCGCTTTCAAATCACGCACGCTGGCACAGGCCGCCTGCGAAGCCGGGCACGTGCGCATCAACGACGTGCAGGCGAGGCCGAGCCAACTCGTGAAAATCGGCGACGAAGTTCGGGCCCACTCGCCGCGCGGCAGCCTGGTGCTCGTGGTCAAGGGCATCGCCGACAAGCGGCTCTCGGCTGCCCTCGCCCAGCTGCTGTACGAGGATCACTCGCCGCCGCCGCCTCCCAAAGAGGAGCAGGTGGCGGTGCGCGAGCGTGGCGCGGGTCGGCCTACCAAAGCCGATCGACGCGCGCTTTCGCGCCTGCGCGGCCGTTGAGCCGTGCCTCGAGCCGCGCGAGCTCCGCCTCGACTTCAGGTCGCGCGAAAAGCGGACACGACGCGCGACCACGCCGCCGCCTCGGGCGGCGCTAGTCCGGCGCGAGCGGCGGCCGTCGTCGTCGGCGGCGCGACGTCCGAGCGCACGAGCGGCAGCGACGCGTGCTCGACGCGAGCGATCGCGTCGCCGGCGCCGATGCACAGCGCCATCAAGTTGGGACCGGTAGCGCGGCGCGGCGCGGGCAGTAGTCGGAAGCTCGCCTGCGCCCCGCGCGCCTCGAGGCCGCACACGCTGCCGCGCACCGGATCCGCGAACGGATCGGGTAGCCCCGGCAAGCCGGCTGCGATCAGGTCGGCGAGGGTGGCGCACGGCGACGGCCCGAGCAGACCCAAGCTCCAGCCCTTGTCGCGCGCGGCGCGCTCGATCGCTTCCACCGGCTCTTCGCCGCGAAAGGTCGCGATACCGGAGACGGCATCGATACCGGGGAGCGGCCGGCGCGGCTCGAACGGCGGCGTTTCGCGCAGCGGCTCGAACGTGCGCGGATTGAGCAAGCCGTCCGGATCCCACGCGCGGCGCAGGCGGCGCAAGGTGGACAGACCGCCGCCGAGCTCCGCATCGAGCCAGTGAGCCTTGCTGGTGCCGACGCCGTGATGATGGCTCAAGGTCGCGCCCGCGGCGAGGGCGGCGCCGAGGGCGGCGTCGAGCAGCGCGTCATAGCGAGACAGCGCGTCGCCGGCGCGCGTAGCGACGAAAGTGAAGTAGATGCTGCAGCCGTCCGGGTAGGCGTGCGAAAGGTGGGCGAGCACCAGCGCCAGCTTGCCCGCCTCGCGTCGCACCGCCGCGTACACGTCGGCCAGCCGCGACCAAGGCGCAGCGATCTCCAGCGTGTCGTTGAAGGCGCCCTGCTGAAAGACGTTCGACTGTCGATAGCTGACGGCGTAGCGGTGGGCGAGCCAGTCGCGCGCGGGGCGTTCCCCCAGGCTCACTCCACCCAGCGCGCGCAGCAGCGGCTCGGCCCGCGTCCGCTCGGCGTGGGCCTGCTCCGCTTCGCCCTCGAACACGACGATCAACGACGCCGAGCCGCTCACGAAGCGCTCGAACAGCTCGATCGCACCGTTGAGCACGCGCGGCATCGCCAGCACCGCCCGCAGCGAGCTTCTTCCCGGCATGCCCGAGCTCTTTGGCCCGCCGCGCTCGTCCGCCACTTTGCCGCGGCTCAAGAGGTAGGAGTCGAGCGGATCGTAGAGGCGCATGACGGCGGGCCGCAGCCCCGCTTGCATGATCGCCCGCATCGCCTCGGCGCCGAGCTCGAAGCTCGGCAGGCGAAATGCGGCGAACGCGCGCTCGCGCGGGGCGGGATGCAGCCGCAAGCGCGCGCTGGCGATCAGACCCAGGGTGCCCTCGGAGCCGATCATCAGGTCGAGCGGGTTCGGGCCGCCGACGCGGCGCGTGAACGTCACGCGCTCGCCGGTGCCCAGCACGCAGTCGGCGCTCCGCACAATGTCCTCGATCTTGCCGTAGCGGCTGGAGCATTGACCCGCGCCGCGCGCGGCGAGCCAGCCGCCGACGCTGCTGCACAGGATGCTCGAAGGGAAATGGCCGACCGTGACGCCGCGACGCTCGAGGACGGCTTCCAGATCGACGCCGAGCACGCCCGCTTCGACGTCGACCACGCCTTCGTCGGGCAAGACGCTCAGGCGCGTGAGCCGCTTGGTATCGACGACGATCGTGCGCGGCTCGATCTGCACCGCGCCGCACACTCCGCTGCCCGCACCGTAGGGCACCAAACGCACGCCTTCACGGCGCGCCATCGCTACGATCGCTTCGAGCTGCTCGGGATGCTCGGGCCAGACCACCAGCTCCGGCGTCGGGCGTCGCACCGGCGCCGCCGCCTCCGCGATCAAATGTCGCGGCCACGCATCTCGCGCCGCCGCCGCCAGGTCCACGCCTCGCGAGCTCGAGGCAATTCCCGGCAAGAGCTCCCGTGCCGCGTCGGCCAAGTCCACAGCCTCTTGTACCTCCCCGGTCGAGGGACGTATACCGAGGGCCGCATGCGCGCGATTCTCAGCTGCTGGGCCCTGCTGCTGCTACCGGCGTGTGGCGGAGGCTCGCCCGGGGTTCCGGCCGAGTCGGCCGCCGACACCTCGACGAGCTCGCCGGAGGCCCGCCCCCGCGCTTCTACCGCCGCCACCGACGCGAACGACGACGGCCCGGGGCCGGAGGTCTCGAAAGGGCCGCGCTGCGACGATGGCACTTGCTCCACCTGCGGCAGCGGCATCTGTCCGGCAGGCTGGTACTGCGACGAAAAGGGCGGCGGCGCTTGCAGCTGGCTCGCCGAGTGCGCTCAGAAGCCGACCTGCGGCTGTATCACGCGCGTCTTGGGCGCAGGCTGCAAATGCGAAGCGACGGGCGGCGGCCTCAAGGTCGCCTGCGAGTAGTCGGAGCCAATCAGGGGCGCTGCGCGAGCATCAAGATGCGCGGCGACGCCTGGCCCAAAAAGACGCCGGGCGTGGCGGGGTGGCCGCTCACCTCGGTGACGCGGAAGCCGACCTCGTGCAGCAGCTTGCCGAGCTCGTGGAACGAGTAGAGCCGCACCGAGTAAGTGCACTCGCGCGTGCGCCCGTCGTCCAAGATCACGGAGCGCTTCACGCGCAAGCGGCTCGTGAAATAGTCGATCACGGCGTCGTCCATGCACACACAAGAGTCGCCCTCGAACCAGACGGAGCTCGGGGTGTGGGCGGCGACGAAGTCGCGATTCATCACGTCGACGAGGAACATGCCGCCCGGGCGCAAAGCGCGGAAGGCGCGCTCGGCGACGGAGTAGTTCTTGTCTTCTTCGAAGTAACCGAAGCTCGTATTCCAGCAGAATATGCCGTCGAACATCTCCTCGAACGCCATCTCGCGCATGTCACCTTGCAGAAAGTTGAGCTTCTGCGAGCGCTCTTGGGCGTTGTCGGCGGCGAGCGCGAGCTGGTAGAGCGAAAGATCGTAGCCGACTACGCCGTAGCCGCGGCTGGCGAGCTCGACAGCGTGCTGACCGGAGCCGCAGCCCAGGTCGAGCACGACGCCGCCGGGCGCGACCCCCAGGCTCTCCTCGACGAACGTGACCTCGCGTTTGATCTGGTCGTCGCTGACCTTCCAGTTTGCGCGCACGAAGTCTTCGCTGAACAGCTCTTCCCACCACGGACGCTTCTGCTTCGCCTTCTTCTTTTCTTCGACGGCGGCCGGCTCATTGGCGGTCGGGGCGGGCGCGCGCTTGGGCGGCGGCGGCGGCTTGGCTTCCACGCGCGCAGAAGGCGCCGGCGGTGGGGCGGGGGCGGGCTCCTCGGGCGGGACCGACGGCGAATCTTCGCGAGAGAGCTCCTCCGCGGAGTCGGGCGTGACGTCTTCGGCGGGAAGCGGCGGCGCGAAGCCGGCGGAGTCGGCGGAAGAGGCCACCGCCGCCTTCGCGGCGGCGTCGTCGGCGCCCAAGATCGCGGCCAGCGGCGGCGGCAGCGGCGTGTCAATCGCGGGCAGGATCGCCTGCGTCACCGTCGGCGTGTCTTCGTCGAAGTCGGTCGTGATCGGGATGTCGTGGGGCGGCTCTTCGACGTGGACGTCGACGCTGATCTCGGACGAGTCGTCGACCTCGGCGAGGAACGGCGCGACGACGAGCGGAGCCGCTGCCAGCACCGGCGGCGCAACGACGATCGGCGCCGGCTCGGCCGCGAGCGGTTTTGCCGCCACGCTCGACAACGGAGCGACCACGGATAGCTCGGGCGAGGACGGGAGCGGCGCAGACGAGGCCGGCACCTCGGGCGACGCCACGGGAGCAGGCGCTGGTGCGGGCACGAGCGCCGCTGCGGGCACCAGCACGACCTCGGGCGGTTGGGCGGTCGCCACGTGCTCGGAGACGGGCGCGGCTTCCGCCACTTTCTCGCGCTCCAACGTGGGCGGTGGGGGGATTGGCGAAAGAGGGGCCGCGGGCGCGGGCGGTTGAGGAGCGGGCGCCACGACCGGCGACGCCGTTTTCTCCGTGCGCGGAGCGCCGATGGCGATGATGCGCTGCGGAGCGACCGAGCCCGACTTCGTGCCGGGCGGCCGCGGCGAGGTCGGGAAGTCGGGAACCGTAGGCAGCTTGTCGCGCGTACGCAGCGGCTCGCTGGTGACGCTCACTTCGTTCGTTGCCGACGGCGAGCGTTCGGCGACGGCGCCGAGCGGTGGCGGATTGATGCTGATCGACGGTTGCGAGCGCGGCCGTGGAACGGGAGGCCTCACCGAGCCCGGCGTTTCAGCGACGCTGGAAGCAGCCGCACCTTGAGCCAGGGTCTCACCGATCGCGCGCAAAGATTCAGTTCCAGACAACGCTGCAGCTACGGCCTCGCGCGAGGCGGTTGAAGCGTCTTGGAACGAAATCGCCGGCGAGCTCGGCGCTTTGATGCTGCTGGCCTCGGGGGCTGGCGCCGGAATCGAGGCCGGGCTGTTCGAATCGCGCTTGGGTTTCGGCGGCGGCGCGAGTTTCCGTGACGTTGGAACCGCGGAGTCGTGGCGGGGCAACACTGGCTCGGGCGGGTGCGCCATCACCTCGACGTCATCGGCTTCCGAGGGCTGACGACTCTTCGTCGGCGTATCGGCTGCGGGCGGCACGACCTCGTCGGCGGTCGTGAGCTGCGCGTCGTCGGTCGACTCACTCATGACTCGGAGACCAACGATTGCCCCATGCGCACGACCCCGATTGCGCGCGACAAAGTCAGCCCCGGCTCGAACAAGACGACCGCGGTCGAGCCCAGGTGAAACATGCCGATCTCGTCGCCGCGCGCGACGGCATGACCCGGCTGGATGACGTGCGTTCCGGGCGGAACCGACGGCCCCGGCAGGGCGACCACGCTGATGCGACCGACGATGGTCGCTCCCACCATCACCACCGTGACGCGGCCGAGCTGCTCGGTGTCGATCACGATCGCGACGCGGTTGTTGCGCACGAACAGCCGCGGGACGTAGCGCTCCCCGATGCTGTTGACGGGGAAGAGATCGCCCGGCATGCCGCGCAACGAGGTGATGTTGCCGTCCACCGGGGAATGAACGCGGTGATAGTCGCCGGGCGCCAGGTACACGACCGCGAACTGTCCGCCGGCGTAGCGCTGGGCGTCTTGGGCGTCGCCGATCAGCTCCGCCGCGTCGTAGAGCTGGCCCTTGACGTGAATCTGGCCGCCGCTCTCGATGCGCCCGAGGCACGACAGCTTGCCGTCGGAAGGGCTCACGACCGCATCGGCGCTGATGTTCCGCGCACCCTTCTTCAGCGGCCGCGTGAAGAAGGCATCGAAGCTGGGGTACGAGCCGAGGTGGCCCTCCGCTTCGTCCATGTTCACTTGATAGGCACGACAGTAGGCGCGTTCGACGGCGCGCGCGAAGCCGCTCGGGATCGGCTGATCGCACAGGCGCCCAACGGCCCGGCTGATGTGGACGCGCGGTAACACGCGCAGGATCTGGGCGGCGGCAAAGGTACTGAGGCTCACCAAAAATCCGTCATACTTCAGCGAAAAACGACCGCCCATCGTAAGGCGAGCAGCGGGCCCGGGTCAATCTCGAGGGAGCCTTCGGGCCGCTTCGCACAGGGCCCGCCGGGCGGGGTCCGCCGGCAAGCGGGCTTCGTCAGGCTGCGCGCCGATGGAGAAACGGCCTTCGCAGGCCACTTCTTCCGCCAGCGGGTCGGACGCCAAGCCGAGCTCGAATGCACGCGCGGCAGCCTGGGGGTCGGTTTTTTCGAGCAAGCGTCCGTGGAGCGCGAACCAGGGTCCATATAGGTCGTCAATTTCCGTTTCCGCCCCAAGCCGAATGGCCGCTTGGGCGGGGTCGCGCCGGGCCAGCTCGGCCCGCGCGACGCGCGCTCGATACACGGGGTCGGTTCCGGCAATCCCGGGAGCCAGTGTCAGCGCCGCCTCGGTTCCGAAGCCGCTGTCGAGCAGCAGATCGCCGAGCCGCGCCCGGCGCGACAGGTCGCGCGGATCGAAGCCGCGGGGGGGCGGCGCCAGCGAGGCCGGCGGCGACAGACCGTACGACGAATCGAGCAGGCTCTTCTGCCAGCGCCGATTCCAGGCGCTCAGGTCGTAGCCCGAGACGCTGCGTAGCGCGGCGTCCGCGTCGTCGACGGGCAGCCCTTTGAGGTCCGCGAACAGCAACCGCAGCGCCGCGTCGCCCTGCTCGCGCACGAAGTAGCCGATGAAGCTTTGCACCTCGGCGTACGCGGTCGACGCCGCTTCGGGCGTGGGCAGCATCGCGATCGATGGCCCGAGCTTGTCGATGCCGATTTGACGACCTTGACGCAGCGCGCGCGCGGCGGTGTCCTCCGCCCAGTCTTTGGCGTCGAACGGGCGCGGCTCCCTCCAGCGCGTCTCTTCGCGCTTGGCGACGCCTTCCTGCAACCAGAGCGGTGCTCGGTCGCGAGTGGCGCGCGTAACGAGTAGGTGTGTCAGCTCGTGGGCCAGCGTGTCTTCCCAGCGGTAGCCGCTGCGCGTGGCGTGGGGCGACAGGATGATGATGCGACCGAAGCGCGCCACCGCGAGCGTGCCGGTGGTTTCGGCCGCTTCCAGGGAGCCCGGTGACGGCGGCGAGCGAGAACAGATCGCGCACCATGTCGATGCGCAGCGGTCGCGGCAAATCGACGCCCAGCTCGGCGCCGATTCGATCGCGAGCTTGCGCGGCGACGCGAAACACGAACGGCGCGAACACGGCGTCGGCTTCGTCTTGCAGGCGCAGCCAGACGCCGCGAGCCTGGTCCTCGACGACGAGGCCGGCGGCGGTGGCGCGCGCACAAGCCTTGGCTCGCTGCGCCAGCTGGGCGCCTTCCTTCGATTCGGTGACGGCGGGGTTGGAGAACACGGCCGAGGCGCCGACGCAGTCGCCCAGATAGAGCAGCAAGCGCCCGCGCTCGAGCAAAAATTGCGGCGTCTCCACGTCGATACCGCGCGAGAGCCGCTCCGCTCGCGGCAGATCGATCTCGATGATCGCGTCCGACAATGCGCGGAGATCTCCGACGCCGAACAGCGCCGCCTGCGCGCTGACGGCGCCGGCCAGACCGCAGAGCAAGACCCAGAGCCAGGCCAGTCGCCTCATTTGAGCAGCCCTTCCGCGTAGCGTTTCACGGCGGGCCCGAGCCGCCCGCCTTTGTCGCGGGCGAGCCCCTCCAGCACGCGCTTGCGAAATTCCTCGGCCCGCTGGTTCTTGGCGCGGCCCGGCACGCCGGCGTCTTGCGCCATTTCGCCGTGATCGCCGTCGTGGCGGTCGGGTTTGGACGGCTCGCCGTCTTTCTGGGGTTCGTCTTTGGGCTGATCGTTCTTGCTGTCGTCGTCTTGCTGCTCGAGCAGGCGCTGCGCTTCGCGCTGCAGGCCGAGCGCGCGCTCACCGCGGCCGTTCGACAATTCCTGGGCCGCCTCGCGCATCAGCCCCTCCGCGCGATCGAGGGCGTCGGCGACCTCGCCCGGCAACGCCGCCTCGCCGTGGCTGCCGCGACCGGAGATGTTCTGCGCTCGCTCCGCCATCTCTTGCTCACGCTTGCCGGCGCGCGACAGCGCGTCTTTGGCGCGCGCGCTCTCGCGCTCCGCCGCTTTGTGCAAGAGCTCGTCGACCCACCCTGCCTGCTTGCGCAGCTCCGATTCGGCGCGCGACAGCGCGTCCGGCGCGCTGCCCGCCGCCTCCGCCGCTGACCTCGCGATGCTCAGCTGTTGCTTGGCGCTGTCGGCGCTTTGCTTGGCTTCTTTCAAAGACAATCGTGACAGGCTCTCCGCCATCGCCCGGCCGTGCTCGCGCGCCAGCGCCGCCGCTTGCTGGGCTTTGGCCTGACCGGGGGCATAATCGGGAAGGCCCTCGAGCGCGCCGCGCAGGGCTTCGGCGCGTTCCTTGGCTTCGCGCAAGAGCTCCGGATCTTGCTCGGTTTGCTCGGCCGACTGCAGCGTGTTTTCGACGCCGCTGATCTCGCCCGCGTGCTCTTGCGACAGCTGCTCGAGCTCTCGCATCAGCTCCTGGAATTGCTGGTGAGCCTGCGACGCTTCGCTCGGTTTCTGACCGCCGCCGCCCTTGCCCGCGCGCGAGCCGGACTCGACCCCGCCGCCACCGCCGCCGGCGGAAGTGAAGGAAGGCTTGGGCCGGCGCAAGCGCGCCGCCAGGTGACGCGCCGCCAGCTCACCTTCGAGGTAGCTCTGCGCGGCGAGCGCGCGCCGGATCCGCCCGAGCTCGCCTTGCGCCACGCTGCCGATATCGGCGCCCAGCTCGCTGAGCGTCGAGAGCGCGCCGACGCCGGTTTGCAGCACGGGCAGGGCGATCGCGAGGCGCTTGCTCGCCGCCCCGCGTTTTTCCGGATCGAGACCGAGCTTGCAGCCTTCGGCGACCTCGTCGGCCACGTCGCCCAGCCGCTTGGACACCGTTTCGGCGTCGCGGTTGCCGGTGGCGCGCAGCGCGGCGTCGACCGCCAGCAGCACGTCTTCGAGGCGCCGCACGAACGTCTCGCGCGTCGGCGCCGGCCGCTCCAGCGCGCGCGCTTGCCCGAGCAAGAAGGCCTTGAGCGGCTTCGGCACCGCATTGCCGGCATAGCTCGCGTCGACGAAGCGCCGCAGCAGGTCGAGGGCGGCTTTTACCTGTTCGGTCTGGGCTTTGCGCTGAGCTTCGGCGTCGGCTCTGGGTGCGTCTTTCTTCGTCGCCGCGTCGGCGTCACGTTGGGCCTGGGCGTAGGCGCGAATCAACGCCGCGCGCGCCTCCTTCAACGCCGCGTAGCGCGCGCTCTCGCCTTCGCCGATGCCGGGGGGCACCACCGTTATCGCGCCGCTCGCTCCCCATTTGGCGCCCGCCACCGCGTCGTTGTCGCGCGCCTCGATCGTCACCTCCACCGGCAAGAAGCTACGACGCAGCAGCGCGTCACGCGGCGACAGCGCCTGGGCGCCGGTACGCTGCCTGGTCTCGCCGTCGAGCCGCTCGAGGGTGCGCCGATCTTCGCGCCCACCGGCGCGCAAGACGAGGGCGATTTCGCGGATACCGTGGTCGTCGTGGGCGGAGTAGCGCAGCTCGAGCGCCTGCAGATCTTTGAGCAGCACGCGGCGCGGCGCGCCTTCGAGCGCGACCTCGGGCGCTTCGTCGACGACCGAGCGGACCACGAGCGCGTCCGGCTCCGGGATCAGAACCTGACCGAAGCGCGCCGCCACGCGCAGCTCGACGGGCCCGGCGAGCGTCCAGCGCGCCACCATTGCCCCCGCTCCGTCGCTCACGAACGGCACCTCACGCCCGTCGCCGACGAGCACCAAGTTGCGACCTTCGCGCTGGGGCACGCCTTGAAACATCAGCACGCTGCCCGCCGGCTCGTACACCAAGCCCTCGGGGAACACCGTGTGCGCTTCACTACGAAGGTAAGCGGGCGGTTGCGAATCGACTCGCAGCGCGTCGAGCCAACGCATCGGCAGCGGGGCTCGGCCACCCCGGGCGACGAGCACGTCGAGGCCTTCGAAGACCCGCGCCGGATCGAAAGCCAGCGCCGCCCCCGCCGCCACGACCGTCAGCAGCAGCGCGAGGCGGGCTCGATCGCTGACCCGGGACGTCCACTGGTCGAGGACCGACGCCGGAACTTGGGTCAAAACGCGCTGAAAATGCAGCTGCGCCAGATCGCGCGACTCGCCTTCGTCAGCCCCACTACTGGTCGCCCGCTCCACCAGCGACAGCGCCCGCAGCGCGCGCGCTCCGACGCTCGGATCGGCCTGGAGCAGGGTGGCGTGCAGCAAACGGCGACGGCTCGCCAGGGTACGTCGCGCGTGCAGCACCACGAAAATCAACGCGGAGAGCGCTGCCACCAGCAGCGCCGCGGCCGCTAGCCGGAAGGAGCCCGTACCGCGGCGAGCTACGTGCGCCGCCAGAACGACACCGAGCAGAACGAGACCCCAGCCGAGCTGGCGTCGGGCGCGCGCGACGCGGCCGACAAAGCGCGCCGAAAGCGCCTCGAGCGGAGCAGGTTCGGGAGCGCGAGCGGCACGGGCGCGAGGCGATGAAGGCATGAGCGAGCGAGGCGTCAGCATAGCCCGAAGCGGCGAGCGCGCGAGGGCCGAGGAGCGCGCTCGACAGCGCAAAAAACCTGGCTCATGCTCAAGGCCCGGGTGCCGCGATGCTCGAAGGCGCAAGTAGGCTACGTAGAGTGCTGCTGTCGCTCCCCGACGTCACGCTGCGGGTCGGGTGGTTGCGCGCGCACTTGGCCGAGCAGCGCGACACCGAAGCCGCCCAGCAGCTATCGAGCTTGTGCGAAGATGGCGAGCGCGCCGATCCCGAGGCGCGCGAAGCCTTGTTGATCGTCGCGATGTTGCTCGCCGCCGACCGCGACTCCCCGTTCGTCGAGCGGCTGCGGCAACACGCCGAGGAGCGCAAGCTGCTGAGCCTCTCGCGCTTGCTGCGGCGCAGCGGTGACGTGCCAGGGTCGACGCGGGGTCGCGCCGGGCCGCCCGTGCCCGACTACGGGGCGGGCCGAGAGCTAAGCGTCGGCGAGCGGCGCAGCCTGGCGCGCTCACCCAATCGCCGCGTGCTCGAGAAGCTGCTGCGCGATCCGCACCCGCTCGTGCTGCGCCAGCTGCTCGGCAACCCTCGGCTCACCGAAGACGACGTCGTGCGGCTGGCCGCGCGCCGGCCGCTGCACGACGCGATCGTCGAAACGCTGGCCGAAAGCCCGCGCTGGCTACGACGGCCGCGCGTTCGCCTGACGTTGTTGCTCAATCCGGGCACGCCCGAGCAGGTGTCGATGCCGTTGCTCGCGGTGTGCACGCGCTGCGAGCTGCTCGAGGTCGTGCACGGCGTCGACGCGCCGCTCGCCCTGCGCGCTTCGGCGCAAGAGCTGCTCGAGCGCAGCCCGCCGCTCCAGAAGGGTGCCGCCGCCTCCGACCTGATGCAGTGAGCGGCGCAGGCTCTTCGCTCAGCCTTCTTCTTCTTCTTCGACGTCCCAGCGGGTCAACGCGTCGAGGGTGACGTTCTGGGCGCAAGCCTCGCACAGCGGCGGCTCTTCGAAGCGCCGCTCGTCGCCGCGCGTCCACATGAAGAGGCCGGAGCCGGCCGGCTCGCCCTCGAAGTGCTGGCCGCACATGTCACAGTCGTAGCCGGGCGCGGGAGCCGCCACGGGCGGCGCCAGATCGGGCGTCTCGAACTGGTGAACGATGACTTTCGGCGCTGGCATCGAAGTTTGCAAACGGCAGCCTAACCCTTGCCGGGCGAAATGCCAGGGCCGCCGCGGAACGGCCAAAACTCCGCCGCCCGCAGCGCCCGGCCCGCGCGTCTACGCCGCCGGCGCCGGCGCGTCGGGGGCGCGCTCACCGATCTCGCACGACTGGGCGAGCAGCTCGACGACGTCGAGATTCTGAATCTCGTCTTCTTTGGACTGCGACTTCACGCCATCTTTGAGCATCGTCATGCAAAACGGGCACGCGCTGGCGATGGTCGTGGCGCCGGTGTCGATGAGCTGGAGGGACCGCTTGACGTTCACGCGATCTTTGTTCTGCTCTTCCATGAACATCTGGGCGCCGCCGGCGCCGCAGCACAGGCCCTTCTTCTTGTTGGAGCCCTCCGCTTCGACGAGCTCGACGCCGGGGATCGCGGCCAGGATCTGGCGCGGCGACTCGACGATGTCGTTGTAGCGGCCGAGATAGCAGGAGTCGTGGTAGACGACGCGGCCTTTCACCGGCTTGCGCGGCACCAGCTTCTTCTCGGCGACGAGCCCCAGCATGTAGTCGGTGTGGTGAACGACCTCGAATTTTGCGCCGAAGTCGGGGTACTCGTTGGCGAGGGTGTTGAAGCAGTGCGGGCAGGTGGTCAGGATCTTCTTGATGCCGCCCTGGGCTTTGTAGCCGTTCAAGGTGGCGACGTTGGTCTCGGCCAACATCGTAAACAAGTACTCGTTGCCAGCGCGGCGCGCCGGATCGCCGGTGCACGTCTCTTCTTCGCCGAGGATCGCGAAATCGACGCCGGCCGAGAGCAGCAGCTGCGCGGTGGCGCGGGCGATCTTCTTGGCGCGGTCGTCGTAGCTCGCGGCGCAACCGACCCAAAACAGCACCTCGGCGTCGGGCTTGTCCGAGAACATCTTGAGCCCCAGACCCTCGGCCCAGTTGGTGCGATCGACGCGGGCCAGATTCCAGGGGTTGCCGTTGCTCTCCATGCCTTCGAACGGCTTGCTGAGCTCCTGCGGAAATTCGCCCTTCATCACCACCAGGTTGCGTCGCATCTGCACGATCTTGTCGACGTAGGTGATGTTGACGGGGCACTGCTCCTCGCACGCGCGGCAGGTCGTACACGCCCACAGCACGTCGGGGTGGATGATCTCGGGCACCAAGTCGACCGGCTTGAGCTGCTTGTCGCGTTCGAGCTCGGCCTCGCGCCCATAAAGATGATCGCGCAAGTCGAGCGTGAATTGCTTGGGAGACAGCAGCTTACCGGTGGTGAACGCCGGGCAATTGTCGGAGCAGCGGCCGCACTCGGTGCAGGTGTAGAAGTCGAGGACGTCTTTCCAGCTGAAGTGATTGATGCGCGCGTAGCCGATGCGCGCCGAGAGCAGATCCTCCCCCTCGTTCGCCTTCTCGACCGCCGCCATCAGCTTTTCGGTGTTTTCGGCGAGCGGCCGGAGGCGCCCGCGCGGCGTGAGGTCACCCAAAAACACGTTGGGGATCGCGGTGATGATGTGGAAGTGCTTCGAGTACGGCAAGATGTTCAAGAACACCAACACCAGCGTGGAGTGCGTCCAGAAGCCGGCGTGAGCGAGCCCCACGAGGGTCGGGATCGACAGCCCCGACACCAGCACCGCCACCAGCGATCCCGCCGGATCCGGGAACAGGTGGTAGCCGGGGCCCTGGGCGGCCCCGAGCGGCGCCAGCAGCACTCCGACGCGCGCGCACCAGGCCGCGTCGGCATGGCACACGCCATTTCCGATGCGCTCACGCAGCGCGATACCGGCGCCGTCGTACAGCAAGTCGGCCAGCATCATCGTCATGATGATGACGAGGATCAGCAGCCCCTCGCCGCTCAGCGTCATGCGCTTTTCGCGTTTGATCGCGCGAAAGTAGACGAACACGCTGGAGCCCACGATGACCAGCACCGCGAACGCGTCTTTCACGAACGAGTAGATGTGGCCGAGCGGCACGCCGAGCACCGGCTCGTGGCCGAGCACGAACAAGTTGAAAGACGGGTCGAAGCCGCGCCCCCACAGGATCAGCGTGCGCAGCAGCAGCACGAGAAAGCCCGTGAAAATCAGCTGATGCGCCAGGCCTGCGGCCAGGTAATTGCGCATCTTCTTTTGGTAGAACGCGAACGTCCACACCGCCGACGCGCGATCACCGAGTCGATCGGTGCGACTCTCCCACGTGCTGTCGCCCACCTTCAGCAGGTGCCAGCGGCGACGCGCGCTCCACGCGAAGAGCGCGTTCAGGCTCACGATGATGAGCGCCATCAGAACTGGATTCATCGAGCTTTCGTCTCCAAGGCGGGGGCCGCGGTCGAGCGAAGCTTAGCCTCGCCCGGACAGCCTGAGCCAAATCAAAAGCAAAATCCAAAACGTCGCCACCGCCGCCGCCAGGATCAGCCAGGTGCGACGCCGGTTTCGAGCCGCTTCGGCCGGCGGCGAGCGTTCAGCGCCCTCGACCACCGACGCGGGCGGCCGCTTGGACACGACGCCTCGCAAGAGCTTGATGCGCGGGTCGGCCTCGGGGCTCGGCACCACCGTGAGCAGCAGTAAGCCACGTGGCAAGTCGCTGCCCGCCTCGGGCAGGCCGCCGTGCTCGGGGATACGCAGGGTCACTCCTTTCGAGTCGGCCGCTTCCTGAGCGGCACGGGCCGGCAGCGTGATCTCGACGACCTCGGCCAGCTCGTCGCGCTGGCGAAGCGTGATCGCCCCGGAGCGCCCGCATTTGTCGCAGCCGCCACCGCCACAGGCTGCGCAGGCCAGGTTGCGCGGCAGCTCGAGCTCGATCACCTCTCCCCGCGCGAGCCACTCCCGCCGCACCTTCACCCGGTGGAGTACGTCTGGGCCACGCGGTCCTTCGACGGCACGGCTGGTTACGCGGGCTAAGACTTCGGGCAACACTTCTTTATACTCAAAAGTGGCTCCAAGCGACCCACAAACCGGGCGCTCGACACGGCCGCGCCGCAATAGCGCCGATCGCGCTTTGGGTCTCGGCTTGGTTCAGCTTGCCCCGCCGCCAAAAGCACCGTACGGCAGCCTGGCTCGGGCCGGGCCGCGAGCTTCGTCAGGCAGCCATGAAAGCCATCATCGACTTCATCCTTCACATCAACGTGCACTTGATCGAAATGACGCAGAGCATGGGGCCGACGCTCTATGCAGTGCTGTTCGCGATCGTGTTCGTCGAGACGGGCCTGGTCGTGGTGCCGCTTCTGCCCGGTGACTCGCTGCTGTTCGCGACGGGCGTGCTGTGCGCGATGGACCCGGTGGAGCTCGGGATCGCGCCGGGCGGCTTCATGCCCTCGCTGCCGGTCGCCATGATCGTGCTGTTTGCAGCGGCGGTCCTGGGCGACGCGGCAAACTACCACATCGGCAAGTTCCTGGGACCGAAGGTGTTCAGTAGCGAAAAGTCCTGGCTGCTGAACAAGAAACACCTGCTCAAGACCCAGCTGTTCTACGAAAAATACGGCAGCAAGACGATCATCTTGGCGCGCTTCGTGCCCATCGTGCGCACGTTCGCGCCGTTCGTGGCCGGCATCGGCAAGATGCAGTATCGGCGCTTCGTGCTGTTCAACATCATCGGGGCGGGCGTGTGGGTGACGCTGCTCGTGCCGCTCGGCTACTTCTTCGCCGACTCCGAGATCGTCAAGAAGCGCTTCGAGCTCGTCATCCTGGCCATCGTCTTCATCAGCGTGCTGCCGATGGTGATCGAGATCGGTCGCGACTGGTTGAAGCCGAAGTCGGCCTCGCCCGCCGCCGACGGCTGAGCCGGCCTCAGTCGATCATGCGCTGGCGCGCGCCGCGCGCGATGTCGAGGTGGAAATGATTGCGGTGCGCAGCGTCGTGATTGGGCGTCAAGATGTGGTGAAACGAGCCCGAGCGCGCCACGTCGCAGATCAGATCGCGCAGCTGTAAGGCGTCGCTCTCGAGCTCGGGACGCGCGCCCGCGCCACACACCGGCTCACCGAGCGCGCCTTGAAAGTCGCGCTCGACCACCAGCTCGTGCCCGTCGGCGCGCTTGAGCCGCGTCATGTCGATCGCGAGGCCGTACGAGTGTTGGCTCGGCTTCTTTTTGCCCGGCAGGTGCGCGTGGGGACGGTACATGTTGTCGACCTGCACCTCGACCACGTCGTGGCGCTTCAAGACCTCGGCCAAATCCGCGAGCGCCAGCGCGAGCCGACAATCGAGGATCCCGTACGGGCTTTTGCGGCCCGGAGTCACGAAACGCACCCCCGCGATCGGCCCCGTCACCCGGACCGGCGACGCCACGCCCGCGGCGGGGCCACGCCAGCGCGTCACGCCGAGCTTGCGCCGCGCCACCTCCGCCAGGCATTGACCCCCGCCGAGACCGGCCGAGCGCGACGCCGCCGACGCCTTGGTCACGATCGGGGACGGGAGCGGCTCCAGGTACGAAGCGGTTTCGGTTTCGGCGCTGGCCGCGACCGGCCCGAGCAGGCCGAGCGTGAGGGCCAGCCGCGCCAACGGTGCCACAGAGTGGCCGGTGAGCCGCGACATCCGCCGATCTGTGGCACGCCGCGCTCGAGCTGCCAACTTTGCCAAAAATCTGCGCTAGGCTGGCGGCGCCGTCATGTACTTCCCCGCCGGTATCCCGATCGTCGCCGTTGTCGCTCTCATCGTCTGGAACGCTCACCTCGAAAAGCAACGCATCCAAGCGAGCCAACGAGGCCTCGAGCCCAAGAGCTGACGGGCCGCTCGACGCGCCCTACGCCTCGTCTTTTTTCTCGGTGATCTGCGGCTTGGGCGCCGTGCTCGGATCAGGTTCCGGAACGTCTTCGTTCAGGCCCTTCTTGAACTGGCGAATGCCTTCGCCTAGGCCCTTGCCGACACCGGCAAGCCTGGCCGGGCCAAAGACCAGCAGGATGATGACGATGACGATGAGCCAGTGGACGGGAGAGAAAGAACCCATGATTTAGGCCTCCGGGCGGCGGGGACAGTGCCGCAGGGCGGAGCAGGTTGACAATAGCATTGTGGGGCCCAGAAGCCACGACAGCTGCGATTGATTCCTGGGGCCGGATCTCGGTCGTGTTTTCGACGGCCGCCCCTCAGAGGTGGAGGCGGATTTCACGTTCAGACTCCGGTGTTTCCAGCTCAATCTCGTACGAGCGCGAATACGCCCCGAGCCGGGCGCCCAGCTTGACGCGGATCGGCGGTGATTCGCCCCCGAGCGATTCGAGCCGCAGCCGCAGCCGGTACTCGCCCTTCAGCGGCTCACCCTCCGCCAAATAAACATTTTCGAGATTGCGGCCCTGACACTCGGTGCCTCGACCCGGACAATCGCGATCCTTCGTCAGCCCGCTGCGCGCTACCCGCCCCACCTCGATCAGCTCGCCATTGGGATCGACGACGCGCAAATCGACGTCGGCCTTGCTGGCGCTCCAACCGGCCAAAAATTGCACCAGACCCAGCGCGAGCCCGCAGCCCTCGTCGATCAGGCCATTTCGATTGTCGTCGGAAGCATTGCCGCAAACCTCGGGCGCGGTGGCGGTCGTCGCGCTCGTCAGCCCGACGTCGCCCGGCGATTCGACGGAAGCGGCAGCTTTCGGCGCCGACGCGCGTGCTCCGCAGCCAGCCAGGACCAGGCCAAAGCCCAGCCCGAGCCCGCAGCGGAGCGCCGCGATCATTCGCCCTTCTTGCCCTCCGGCACCTTCACGCCGTCGAGCACGACCTTGGGGTTCAGCAGCTCGAAGTAGGCGGCGCGCGCTAGCTCGCCCGCCGGGCCGCTCTCGTCACGCAGCGCCAGCAGCACGCCTTGCTCGCTCATGAACTTGAGGGCCCGGATCGCCCCCGCGCGCTTGGCTTCGTCGTTCTTCGCCATCTGCCACAGCCGGTAGCGCAGCACGACGCGCGTGAACGAGTGAGGGCCGTTGTCGAAGTCGAGGTTTTCGAACTGCTTCATCAGCATGACGCGCGCCCATTCTTGCTGGGTCATGCGGATGCTGAGCTTGCTGATCGCCTCGGCGTTGTCGACGAACTTGAAGATCAAGCCGCTCTCCAGATCTTCGGTCGACCAGTAGCCGAAGCTCCGGTACCAGAGGTCACCGAGCTCGTCGAGCGCCGCCTTCGGCTTGTTGGCGTATTGCGCGACCGCGCGCGCAGCCGTGTCGGGCGAGCCGCCCAGCATCAGCGCCAGCGCCGCGTCGTTCACCAGCGCCTCGCTCTCCATCATCTTGAACAGCTGGGCCTCGATGCTGGCATCGAAGCCGCCCTTCGCGATCGCGCGCGCCACCTGGTGCCGCGTCTCGACGGCGGCGCCCGGCGTCATCAGCGACATCAGCGCGCTGGCGGTTCCGGGCACGGGACGCTGGATCAGCGTCTCGAGCAAGCAGGCGCGGCGGACTTGATCCTTCGGCTCCTCCGTCGAGTACTCCTGGATCTTCTTGGCGACCTCGATGAAGTCTTCCTTCTCGGCCACCCACGCCAGGGCCGCGCACGCCTGCATGCGCGACTGGTCGTTGTTCTTCGGCTCCTGCACGTAGTCGAACAGCGGCTTGAACGCCTTGTGATCGCGCCACTCGGAGAAGCCGTCGGCGGCGCCCATGCCGATCGCGCGCAGCGTCATGCCCAGGATCGCGACGCCGCCCACGTTCAGGCCCGCCATCGTCACGTCCAGCTCCTTGGGACGCGCCGTGAGGGCCCGCTCGAGCACGCCCCAGCTACGCTGATCCTTCAGCCAGCCGACGTAGCGCATCGCGCTCTGGGCGACGACCCACTCTTCCGGCATCGGCGGCTGCTGGCCCTCTTTGGGGAGCGGAATGTTCGGGTTGGCCCACTTGCGCAGCGCCTCGATGTCCTTGGTCGACTCCATCGCCGCCAGGGCGCGCAGGCCGTTGGCGTGCGGCGAAGGTTGCTCGTGGATCCAGAAGATCAGGGCGTCTTCGGCCTGCTCCGCGATCTGGGCCCGCTTCTCGGGGTGCAGCATCGCGAGATCGGCGATCATGCGCGAGGCGACGACGCGCTCGTTGTCGTCGCGCTTCAGCATCATCTCCCAGTCGTACTGGTCGCTATAGATCTTCAGCGGATCCATGCGCAGGCGCTTGGCCAGCGTCGGCACCGCGCGCACGTCGCCGATCGCGGCCAGCGAGATCGCAGCGCGCGTCTGGTAGTGGATGTGCGGCTTGGTACCGATGAACGCGTAGAGCGCGTCGGCGCCCTTGGTATCGGGATCGTTGAGGGCCTGGATCTTGTCGAAGATCTGCTTCTTTTGGTACCAGGCCAGCTTCTCGTCGTCTTGGGTCACGGCGGCGAGGCCGAGCACCAAGCCTTCGGTGCCGATGCCGTCGCGCAGCGCTTCGAGGAACTTGTTGCGGCTGTCTTTGTCGGCCGTCTTCATCGCCTCGATCAGCGGGTCGCGCGCCTTGGCGTCGCCGATCTTGCCGAGGCCCGGCGCCGCTTGCCGCGCGACCTCCGGATCCTTGTCCTTGACGAGCTGAATCAGCGTGTCCGTCCACTTCGGCTCCGCGTTGGCCGACAGCACCGTCGCCACCAGTTGACGCACGGCCGGGCTCTCGTCGTTGGCCATCGTCGCGAGCTTGTCGAGGCTCACGAGCTGCACGATCTTATCGGTGTCGAAGGCGACGCCGCCGCCCAGCCGTTGCACCTTGGACAGGTGACCCAGGCGATACAACGCCATCACGTCGTCGAGGGCGCGCGTCTCACCGAGCACCACCAGCGCCCACGCGATCTGCGGCTTCGCCCCTGGTCCGGCCTTCTTGAGCGCGGCCAGCAGCGCGTCGCGCGCCGGCTCCGCCATCGGCCGGCCGTACTCGGCGAGCGCTGTCGCGGCCATCGCTTGCATCGGCTCGGTCGGGTACGCCAGCGCCTCGATCGCGGCGTTGACGCCGGCAGGGTCTTTTGCCCAAGCCAGCTGCTTGAGCGCTTCCATGCGCACCTCGTCGCTGGTCAGCGCCTTGTCGCCGGTGGCCCACTCGCGCCATTTCGGCGTTTGCTCCGCCTTCGGCAAAACGAAGATTTCCTTCTTCGTCTTCTCGCCCTCTTCGACCGTGAGCTTGGCCGCGTCTTGCTTGGCACCGAGGGCCAGAAACGCCCCGAGCCCGCCGACCGCCAGCACGCCGATCAAGATCGCGATCGGTGCAGTACGCCCCTTCTTGAAATTACCGTCACCGGAATCGTAACCGCCGCCGGCCGGCACTCCGCCACCGCCGCTCGGCACGCCAGGCATATCGTCATCCGGAGGCCACTTCGCAAAATCGACCCGCGGCGAGGGCAGGTTCGGGTTACGAGCCGGAGTGATTTCGGGCAGATTCGGATCGAGCATGGGTCCTCACGGTGAGAGCACTATCGAGCGCGCCGACGGCGGCTGGCGCGCTGAGGTGGGGCGCGACCTTAACTCATACTGGAAATTCCGGGGAGGTCCGCGCGCTTGGCCGATGAAGGAATGTTCGAACCCAGCCGGAAAATTGCCGTGACCCCGCTGGCCGGCCCCTCGTCGACGCTGGCGCAAACGCTCGGCGTGGCCGCGCTCGTCACCGCCCTCGCGACAGCTCTCTCCTATTTACTGCCCGACAGCTGGGCCGCGACCGGCGTCGGCTTCGCGTTCCTGTTCGCGACCTACCGGCTGGTAGTACGCAGCGACGACACCGAGCGCATCCGCGAGCACGGGCTCTCGCTCGGCGGGCTGCTCGAGCCAACGCCGCTCTCACCGGGGCGCCTGCTGCGCTCCACGCTCGTCGCGCTCGGGTACGCGCTCGGCGCCGCGCTCATCATCTATCCGTTCTTCTGGCTCGGGTTTCGGATCTGGTGGAAGGTCGGGGTGTTTCATCCCGCGCCGCTGTCGTCCGTGCTCTCCGACGCGCTCGGCCAGCTACTGGTGATCGCGCTGCCGGAAGAGGCTTTTTATCGAGGCTACCTGCAGACAGCGCTCGAAAAGCAGCTCGGCGGCGGCGTCTCGATCTTCGGCACGAAAGTCGGTTGGGGTCTGGTGCTCACGAGCGCCATCTTCGCGCTCGGCCATCTCTTGACCGAGCTCAATCCGGCGCGGCTCGCCGTCTTCTTTCCGTCACTGGTGTTCGGCTTCTTGCGCGTGCGCACCCGCGGCATCGGAGCTTCGGTGTTGTTTCACGCCCTGTGCAACCTTTTCTCCGCGTACCTGCTCCACAGCTACTTCGGACGTTGACGCGGCGAGGGCTGCCGCTCCGCAGCTCGCCACGCAGAGGCTCACGTGGCGTCAGTCGGTGCCCTTGCTCGGCACGAGCCGCGCCAAGCAGCATTGCGACGGCAGCGTGCGATCCCGAGGCGCAGCACGACATCGACGGCGCCAAGACCCTCGGTATTTTCGCCGTCAACGCGTGAGTCGCTCGCCGTTGTCTTCACGCTGCAAATCTTCACCAGCGCTCATTTACGAGCCTTTCGCGCCGCAGAGCGCGGCCGGGTGGCGACGAACCGGAGGACAAACTTGTCCTCTGCGTCGACGCGAGCCATTGCGCCAGGCTTGCGTGACGCGCGGCTCGTGATGGGCCCCGCTTCTGCGAGCAAGCCCATGTCCTATTCAACCAGCTCAGATGCCAACCCGACTCGCCGCCTGATCACCCGGAGTCCGTTCGGACATGGCGTGGAAAGGCTTGGCCTGGTCGGACTCTTGGTAAGCGCCGCGCTCGGTGCCGGCTGTAGTAGCGACACCGACGGCAACGGATCGATGGGCCAAGCGGGGTCGGCGGGCGCCGGCGGCGCCGCCGGTGCACCGACGAACGGCGGCGGCGGCGGCACCGCGAGCGCCGGCATGACGGGCGCGGCGGGAGCAACCACCGGCACCGCCGGTACGCCGCACGCGGGAGCGACGACGGGCGGCGCGTCGCAAGCGGGAGCGGCGACGGGCGGAGCGTCGACGGCTGGCTCACCGATGGGCGGAGCCGCGGCGGGCGGCGCCACCGGCGGCTCTGCTGCCGGCGCCGGAGCGGGCGGCTTGGCGATGGGCGGCGCGGGCGGCATGTCCGGCAAGGGCGGCAGCCCGGGCTGTGGCTCGGCCAACCCGCTGAAGAGCGGGAGCTTCAGCGAGATGATCGATGGCACCAAGCGCGACTACGTGCTCGACGTTCCGACCGACTACCAAGCCGACAAGCCGTATCGATTGATCTTCGTTTGGCATCCGCTCGGTGGCTCGGCGAGCCAGGTCGTGGGCGAAGGCTACGGTGGCTTGAAGTCACAGGCGGCAGGCAGCGCCATCTTCGTCGCCGGCGACGGGTTGATGGGCTCGAACTCGGAGGCGTCCGGCAAAGGCTGGTGGAACGTCAACGGCGGCGACATCAAGCTCCTGACCGCGCTCTTGGCCAAGCTGACCGCCAACTTGTGCGTCGATCAGGACCGGATCTTTTCGACCGGCTTCAGCTTCGGCGGGATGATGTCTTACACGGTTGGCTACGAGCTCGACGTCTTCCGCGCCATCGCCCCCTGCTCCGGTGATCTCCAGGTCATTCCCCACGAAGAAAAGAACACGGCGCCGCTGCCGATCATGGCCTTCCACGGAGACAAAGACGACTTCGTGACGACGGCGCGGGGGCGCGCCGCGCGCGACAAGTACTTGGCCCGAAACAAGTGCGCAGCCCAAACCGACCCCGTCATGCCGAGCCCTTGTGTGCAATACCAAGGCTGCGCGGTGCCGACGTTTTGGTGCGAGTTCCCGGGCGCGCACCAGCCGTGGTCGGAAGAGCCGAAGGCGATCTGGAAGTTCTTCTCGCAGTTCTGAAGGTCGTGCCGGGCGACGGTCAGCGGAGCGCGGACTCGTCTCCGGGATAGGTGACGCGTGCGCGTTTGATCACCGCAAACGCCGTGATGTGGTGCGGCGTCGAGTGCGTGGCGCTCATGATGTGCTCCACGTGCGCGCCGCGGGCGGTCAGGGCGTCGGCGACGAGGGAGCGATGGCAGCGCCAAGGCACGGCTTCGGCGCACATCAGCGCGACAGTTCGGTCAACCGCCAGCGCATGCAGCTTCGCGAGCCCAGCCTCGAAGCTTTCGGTCATCATGTAGTCGGCGTAGCCACGGAAGCTGGCGTTGCGCCACGCCGTGTTGGGTGAATCTTTGCGTGCCCGGCGCAGACCTCCGAGCTCCGAAAGATGTACGTAACGAATGCGCCGCGAGCGAAGGCGCGCGCGCAGCGCTTCGACGTTGAACTGGGGATTGTGGCGCGATTTGGGGATGGTTCGGATATCGACCAGCACGCTGACCTCGAAGGCTCGAAGCAACGCCACGAGCTCGTCCAGCGTGCGCGTCGAATGCCCGACGGTGGTGAGGCGAACGCCGCGCCAGCGCGCTCCCCCGCTCATGGCTCGCTCACGTCGCCCGCGAACGGGATCGAGCCGGCGTGCCCGCCGAGCGCCGGTCTTCGATACTTGCTCACTTTGCCCTTCTTTAGCATCGCGGAGCGGCCGGTCGAAGCCGCCATCGCGCGGCCGCCGAAGCTGTGTCGCCGGCGCGGCGCGCCCAAATACTCAATTTAAACCGCCACCTACGGCCGGCGCCACCTGCTCCGGCACGGGAGCTTCTGCAAGGAGAGCCGCGGCTTGGCAGCCCCCGATCCGATCGGATGCAAAAGCCGCCCGCCGCGACTACGGTTTCGGCACTTTGATTCCCGACTTCATGCTGAGTGATGTGATCGAGCGCGCGCTGGCCGAAGATTTGGCGGGCGGCGACGTGACGAGCGCGGCGGCGGTGGCCGAAGAAGAGCGCGCCATCGCGCGGGCTGTCGCACGCTCGCCGCTGGTGGTTTGCGGTGGAGCGCTGTTTGCGCGCACGTTCTATCGCGTCGATCCCGGGCTGCGCGTCGAAGAGCGCCTGGCCGACGGCACGCGGGCGCAGCCGGGCGACGTGCTGTGGATCGTCGAGGGCTCGGCGCGCGCGATCTTGATGGCCGAGCGCACGGCCCTGAATTTCACGCAGCGCCTGGCGGGCGTGGCGACGCTGACCCGGCGCTACGTCGACGCAGTGCCGGCGGGCGCCAAGCTGCGCATCGCCGATACGCGCAAGACGACGCCCGGCCTGCGCTTCCTGGAGCGCTACGCGGTGCGGATCGGCGGCGGCTACAACCATCGCGATTGTTTGGGCTCGGCGGTGCTGATCAAGGACAATCACATCGTGGCCGCAGGCGGCGTGCGCCCTGCGATCGAGCGCGCGCGCGCCCACGCTCCTCACACCTCGCGCCTCGAGATCGAGGTCGAGTCGCTCGAGCAGCTCGACGAAGCGCTCGCCGCCGGCGCCGAAATCGTCCTGCTCGACAATTTCGAGCCGGACGCGCTCCAAGCGGCGGTGGAGCGGGCGCGCGGGCGCGCGTTGGTCGAGGTGTCGGGCGGGCTCACGCTCGACCGCGTGAAGCAGCTCGGCGCGCTGGGCGTCGACGTGGCGAGCGTGGGGGCGCTGACGCACTCGGCCCCCGCCGCCGATATCAGCCTCGACATCGAGCGCATCGGGGGAGCGGAGTGAGCTTCGAGCTGTCGCGCTTCGAAGCCGAGCGTGCCGCGCGGGGTGTGGGCCTCGGACAGGTCGCCGACTGGCGCGACGAGACCGAGTCGACGAACGACGACGCGGCGGCGGCGGCAAAAGCGGGGGCCCCCCACGGCGCGCTGTTCGGCGCCGAGACGCAGACGCGCGGGCGCGGCCGCCGCGGCGGCCAGTGGTTCTCGACGCCGGGGCAAGGCTTGTGGTTCTCGGTGTTGCTACGGCCCACGTTCGCCGCCGAGCGCGCGCCGGGGCTTTCGCTGTGCGCGGGCCTCGCCGTCCGCGCCGCCGTGGCCGAGCGCGTGAGCGCCGACGTGCGCGTCAAGTGGCCGAACGACGTGCTGGCCGGCGGCCGCAAGCTCGCCGGCATTCTCGTCGAGAGCCAGCTCCAAAACGCGCGGATCGCGAGCGTCGTCGTCGGCGTCGGCATCAACGTCGCGCAGCGCGAGCTCCCGGCGCCGATCGCCGATACAGCGACGTCGCTCGCGCTGCTCTCGGCGAGTGATGCCGGCCGCGAGCGGCTGCTCGCCGACTTCTTGGAGCAGCTCGAGCTGGAGCTCGGGCGGCTGTCCATGCACGGCATGGCGGCAGTGGCAGAAGCGCTCGCGCCCTACGACGCCTTGCTCGAGCGGCGGCTGCGTATCGACGCGCTCGAAGGTCACGGCGCTGGCATCGACGCCTCCGGACGCCTCCGACTGCGCCTCGCCGACGGCCGCGAGGAGCTCGTCGCGAGCGGCCACGTCGAGCTCCTCGACACGGCCGCTCGAAGTGCTTGAGCGAGCCGCTCAGTTCACCGGGCAGACCAGCTGACAGGAGCCGGCGAGGCAGGCTTGCACGGCGCACATGCCGCCCGCGCACATCTTGCAGTCATCGTCGATGATGGGACAGTCTTCGCTCAGCTTACACTGCGGATTCGGGTTGGGCGGACACGTGAAGACGCATTTGTTGGCGATGCAGTCGAAAGCGGCGCACGTGTCGTTGCCGCACGCCACGCAGACGGGCGGAGGCGCACCGCAGTCCATGGAGGTTGCGCACATGCCGCCGCCGCCGCACTGCGGGAGGCCGGGCTGACACTTGCCTTCGGCGCTACAGTAGGTGGCCACCGACGCGTCGCACATGCCGTCGGGACCGCATGATTTGCAGCCGGCGCCGCACGAAAGCCCCTCACACGGATCGATGGTGCCGCAGCCGGGGTACGAGGTCTGACACCACCCCATCAGGCACTGGCTGATCGGACACGCGCGGCTGCCGTCTCCGCAGTCGGTGCAGGCCACGTCCGGCACCGGGCAGTCTCGGTCGGCGCCGCACTCGACGCCGCAAGCGCCGACCATCGTCGTCACGCACCTGCCACCGACGCAGTTCGTCTTGTTGCACGAGGTGGTGCCGTCCGGACACATCTCGCACGGCGCGTCGGAACCGGGACAATCCATGTCGGTCATGCACAGGTCGACTCCCGGCGCGGCGCCCGTGCCGTTGCCGGGCTTGCCGGCCATGCTGCTGGTGGCGCCCATGCCGCTGCCTTTGCCGGCGGCGCCGACCTTCCCACCGGCGCCGGACGACGCCCCTTCACCCTTCGCCCCGCCCGCGTTCATTCGCGGCTCGTCACCGCTGCCGATGGAAGACATGCCTCCGCACGCGCCGAGCGCGCTCACGTTGACCAGCACGAGCCAGCGCAAAACCTTGTACGACTTCATCGGCAACCTATCCTTTCAGCACGTGATCTCCGGGAACCCGTCGCCGCGATCACCATAAAGTATTACCTACCGAGCCGCATCCGAGCGCGCGTCGCGTGCGGGCTCTGGGGAAAACCGTCGACCAGCCGCTGGGCGGCGCGGCGCGCCTCGCTAGCTCGGCCCATGCGCTCGTTGGCTTCTAGCTCCAAAAAGAGGACCTCGGGGAGCAGCCGCGCCTCCGGAAACTCGCGCTCATAGCGTTCGAGCAAGCCCAGCCCCTGGTCGGCGCGCCCGCCGCCGAGCAGGGTCCGCGCGCGGTCGACGTAGGCCACCTCCGCCGCCAGCGGCGCTTCGACGGCGAGCTCCGGGGCGGCCCCGCGCGGCGACACGACGCTCGACCGCGCCGCGGGCGCGCTCGGTTGCACCATCGGCGGCTCCGCGACCATCGACGGCGCCGGCGACGCGGACGCCCTGACCGTCACACGCGCTCGAGCGCTCGGCGGAGCGGGCTTCGCGGGGCTGCTGAGGACCGGCGCGGGCGGGCTCGGACGCGTCGCCACCGCCGCCGCACCCGCCAAACCGACTCCCCCCACCACCCCGATGCCGATCCATTTGGCGAGCAACGCCGCCGAGACGACGTTGGCGGCTCCCCCGCTCGTCGCCGCACCTGCCGAGAGCGCGCCCGACAGCTTCGCGCTCGCGGCAGCGCTCACGACGCTGCTCGTGGTCAAGACGGCGCCGGCCACCCCCAGCGCGGCCAGCGTCTGCTGAAGGCCAGCGGCGTCTGGCTGCTCGACGGCGCCGGCGCGCAGCAACTGAGCCGCTAGACCTGCGCCGCGCTGGGAGATTCGTTCCGGATCGGTCATCGCTCGCCTCCAGAAAAACGCCGGCGCGCTTCCGCGCGCGCCACGCGCTCTTCGAAATCTTCACGAGCCCGCCGCAGTCGCGAGGCCACCGTACCGACCGGCAGCTCACACAGCTCCGCGATCTCCGGCGTGGACAGCTCCTCCAGCTCGAACAGCACGAAAACGACGCGCAGCTCTTCGGGCATCTCGTCGAGCAGCCGATCGAGCAGAGCGCGCGCTTGGCGTAGCTCCAGCAGCCGCTCGGCGCTCGGCTCCGGGGCTTCGCGCTCACCAGCCGCCTCCAGCGGCTCTTCGCGGCGCCGACCGAAGCTGCGGCGTGCGCGCGCGCCGACGTTCAGGGCGACCCCATATAAAAACGCCCGCTCGCGCCCCCCCTCCACCCGGCCTAACCGACTCGCCGCCGCCAAAAAGACCTGTTGGGCGGCGTCGTCGGCGTCAGCTTCGCCGATCCCGAGCCGCCGTAGCAGCCGCCAGACGAACGCATAATGCTCGTGCACCAGCGCCGCGAGGCGCTCGGGCGATTCCGAAGCAGACGACGCTGGCTCGTCCACGGTCATCGCCTCTGCTGCCACGATTGTCTATCCCCGGCTAGCCCGGCCGCCGATCACCAAAAGCGCACGCCGGCGCCGAGCGCCCCCGAGCCGCCGACGTACGGCACCTCGTACGCCGTCACCCCGGGGCGCTCGAACGTGAAGCGGTACCCGGCGCGCAGCGGAAAAACCGCCGCTCCTCGCAGCTCGACCCAGAACGGGCCCGGCGGTTCCCAGGCCAGACCGAGCTCCGCGCGTACGCTCGCCCACCAGATGCCGTGCGAGGTCGCCGACGTCAGTTGCTCGCTCGGTACCCCCTCTGCCCGCAATGACCCGAGCTCGAGCCCCGCGCACGGCGAAAGCGCGAGGGCACGGGCCGCGAGCCGCAAAAAGCACAAGCCCGTGGTCAGGGCCGGCGAGCGCAGTCGAGCGCTACGGCCGGCGTCGACCGACAGCTCGCGCCAGGCGTAGTGGGCTCCCAGCCGCAGCGCCCATCCACTGTACCAATCGAGCTCGGCGAGCAGCCCCGACTGCGGAGCGCCGAGCGCGCTGCCGTAGCCGACAGTCAGCCCGACACGAGCGGCCTTCAGCGCGCCGCGCTTAACCCTTCGGGGTGATACACGCGGCTCCGCGCGCGGCGGGGCGACGACCGGCCGCGCCGGCTCGCGCCGGGGCAGCGCGAGCGCCGGCGCCGAGCCTGCCGGTTCGCTCGGCTCCGGTCGCAGCGTCGCGTCGAGCGAGAGCGCCGTGATCAGCGCGAGGCTGCTGACCACCGCCTCGCATTGTTCGCCGTGCACGCGCCGGCTCACCGTCGTGCCGCTCTCGTCCACGAGCTCGACGCGCCCGGAAAAGCCGCTCTCGTCCGCCGCGATGCTGACGCTGAAAGTCCGCGCCAGCTCCTCCGGCTCCGCCAGACGCCCGCGCGCCGTGCGTTCGCGCAGCTGCGCCACGAAGCGGGCCGAATCCGGGCATTCGGGCGGCGCCGCGTACTGCAAGCGCACAGCGTCCTCGTGAGGCTGAGCGTGCGCCACCGCCGCCGTCGCCGACAAGACCAAGGAAACGAGCCACGGCCGGGCCACCGGCGCCGCGTGGCTCACGCGTTGCCGGAGCCAACCTTGGAAGCGTCGTCTTCGTCGGATGCCCGAGCCTCGTCGACGCCGGGCCGCTGCTCCGCGAGCGCCGCCTTCAAATCGTTCAGATCATCGGCGCTCAGGCTCGGGGTCAGGCGCTGGGCGCGATCGAGCACGTCGGCGGTCCCGAAGTAGGCTTCAGCGCAGCTGGCGTGGATAGTGCCGAGCGGAGTGGCCCGGCCTTCCTCGAACGTCTGCAGCGCGAGCCGCCACTCGCCTTTGGCGATCAGCTCGTGGCACGACCGGCAATGGGCGCGGCCGGAGCTGGCGCGCTCGGCTCGTAACAGCCGTGGCAGCTGCTCGTGCGCGACACCGGCGCGCGCCGTCTCGAGCAGCCAACCGCGCTCCGGCAGCTCGTCGCTCGACGCCTCGAGCAACGGCAGCAGCTTTTCGGGCCGCATCAGCGCCGCGCACGCCAGGTGAAACCAGCTGGTGGCTTCGCCCTCGCCATAGCTGTTCGGCCCCACCTCGCCGAAGCGCAGCTCGGCTTTGGCGATCGCGCTGCCACAACCTTTGCATTTCGAGCGCCCGGTCGGCGCCTCTTGGATGGAGTCCGGCACGGCGCGCATTTTCGGGGCACGCGCGCCGACCGGTCAAGTTTCAGGCGCGCGCAGCCCGAACATCCGGCGCCTCGTCGCCTGCTCGCCTCACGCCGCGGCGCGTTCACGCGCCGGTGAGAGCTGGCCGGCGAGCAGGCGACGCCCGCGGTGCAGTCGGCTCATGACGGTGCCGATCGGTACGCCGAGCTCGGCCGCCGCTTCGCCGTAGCTCATGTCGTTGAGATCGACGAGCACGACGACGAGCCCGAACTGCCGAGGCAAGGCCCGAATCGCTCGCTCCACGGGCGGGCTCAGCCCTTCATTCGGGCGACTCGGCTCGTGGCTGCTGCACCACAAGTTCGGATCTCGAGCGTGCTCGACGGTGAAGCGATTGCTGCGGCGCCGACGGCGACAGCGCGTCACGAACACGCTGAACAGAATCTGATGCAGCCACGCCTTCAGGTTCGTCTCGGCTTTGTAGCTGCCCTCGAACGACAGCGCGCGCAGCGCCGTCTCTTGCAGCAGCTCGTCGGCCAAGTCGCGGCTACGACACAGCTTGAGCGCCCGCAGCCGAAGCTGTGGCAAAAGCTCCGCCAACCTGACCCGAACCTCGCCGACCTGTGACGCTGCCGAAACCGTGCTCGCTGACATGACTCTCGAACCTCCGCCGACCAGCCATCGCAAGCCGCGTGCCAGCCGGACGCCCCGAATAAAGCGCGGTTTTTCTGGCCGTTTGCGCGTCCAGCGCGACACACGGCCAGTGTCAAACTGGCAATAGCGGCAGGCGCGTTGCCATCGCGGCGAGCGACGGCGCCACGGTCTAGCGCCGCGTCTTCGGCAAAGGCACCGCTCACAGGTGACGCGTCTCGGCTGGCGCATTCCACCAGTTGTCGTTGCGGCCATCCATGAAGCGAACGGGCGCCGCGAGCAGCTCGGCTGGCTCGACGTCGTCGAGACACGCCAGGTTGACGGAGACATAGTCGCCGCCAATCTCGGGGATGTTGCCCCAGCAAAAGGGCGTCACCTTGCAGGTCGTACACAAGCCGCGCTCGAGGAAACGCTCGCGGCCGAAGCCGTAACCGAGCGCGTCCGCTCCCGCCAGCATGCGAAAGGTCGCGGGCGTGGCGCGAGCCCCCCACCAACGGGTCTTCCAACAATAGGTGCAGTTGCACTTGGTCGTCCCCGCGGCCACGTCGATATCAGCCTCGAAACGCACTTTGCCGCAGCGGCAGCTGCCTCGGTAGGTCTTGGTCGTCATCTGGGCACCCTACCCTCGAAGGCTGACAACGGAGTGTCAGGGTTCGGCGCGAGCGAGCCGAGCGAGCCGAGCGAGCCGAGCCTTGCTCGGCGAATTGCTGAAAGTCGGGGCACATTCAATAGTCACGCGTTCGGTCGATTGACGCGATCGCCGGAGCTACGCGTATAGCTGACGCCACCGATTTGGCCGCGTCGGTGTCGCACGCCAATCTAGACAATGAGTTCCTATCTACCCACCATCAGAGAAAGAAGATGAGCTCACAGCGCTCGGGTCATCGCCAATTGACGGTACGAGACGAAGTCGAGTTGCCGGCTCCACGCGATCTCGAAGTCAGCCGGTTCGAAATAGGCCCGGACGAATACGCGGTGCTGTCCTTTTCAATTGTGAAACCACACGTCCCTTCGGTGCTGACGCACGCGGAGCAGAGTGTTGCTCGCCACGTGCTGGAGGGCAGGTCCAACGCGCAAATCGCCGCGGCGCGAAAGACGTCCAAGCCCACCGTG
>Ga0164241_10000230_pt1 | contig 131468 bp, 90 predicted proteins | sample OricomyardsoilBY_FD_108780 | JGI IMG/M metagenome (GOLD analysis project Ga0164241, IMG submission 108780) | Backyard soil microbial communities from Emeryville, California, USA - Original compost - Back yard soil (BY) | ecosystem: Environmental > Terrestrial > Soil > Unclassified | place... | reverse complement strand
GCCTTGATCGTGTCCTCGGTGATCGGCACCTCGTAGGTCTTGCCGGTGCGGTTGTCGGTAATCGTTAGTGTTTCCTTAGCCATTCTCGCTTCGCTTCCCGCTTAGGAATGAGGGGGGACCCGGCGGGTCCAAGGCCCGCACAGTACGCCGATTTTTGGGCCCAACCGCCAGCTTTTGGCATGTGTGGTCGTATGCTTTCGTGGTCACGCTTCAGTTTGGGAAAGAAGGCCGTTTCGCTGGCGGTCCTGGCGGGGATTGCCGGCTGCAACGGTCCCGGATCATTCGATTCCAAGGATCCCGCGGCTTCTCGGCTCAAACCGGAAAATGGCGGAATAGTTGCAGACCCGAACGATTTTTCGCGGATTCCAGTGCCCCCGGCGGACGGGCCGCAGCTCGTTCCAATCGCCATGACAGTGGCGGTGATGCGCAAGCCCGACCCAAAGGCCGAAACTCTGGGCTACCTGCGCATTGGAGCTCGTGTCGCGCGATCCGAGAAACCTATCGGAAACGAAGGCTGCCCCGAGGGTTGGTACGCGATTCGCCCGGCCGGATTCGTGTGCGCGGGGCCGTACGCGACGCTCAAGCTCGATCATCCGCTCGCCCGTGCCATTCAAGTCGAGCCCGACCGCAGCAAACCGATGCCGTACAAGTACGCGTTTCTGCGCTCGATCGCACCGAACTACATGCGCATCCCGAGCAAGGCCGAGCAGTTCCAGTACGAGATGCGTCTCGAACGACACTTACGCAATTGGAGCAAGCTGCGCGCCAAGTGGGATGCGCTCGACGTCGGCGCGAACGACGTTCCGCTCAACGAAACTGGCGTCGCGCTCGGAGCGATCCCGGAGCAAGCGAGGCCCATGGACGAGAACATGCGGTTCGGTGGCAACGGCGATGATCATGTCCCCTGGTGGCTGCAGGGTGAACGACGCATTCCGAACATCTCGAGCTTCAAGGCGCCGAGCTTCGCGGTGATCGCCGATCGCTTGAAGCGACACGCGGGGGTGTCGCTGATCGGCACGTTCGTGGCTGGGCCCGAAGCGCAGGACCGACGCTTCGCCATTTCGACCGATGCGCGGCTGATTCCCGCCGACAAACTCAAGGCCGAGTCGGGCTCGCCGTTCCACGGGGTCGATATTCGAACCGTGGGTTTGCCCGTGGCTTTCGCGCAAAAGGACGGCACGAATTACTACGATTTCGCGGGCAGCGCGCCGACACGCAGCGATGCGCTCGCCGGGCGCGAGTTCGTCCCGCTGAACGGCAACATCAAGGAATACAACGGAGACCGTTTCGTTCAAACGCGCTCTGGCCGTTGGTTGAAGAGCGCAGAACTGCGCACCGCGGCGAAGTCCAGCCGCTTGCCGGCGTGGGCGAACCGAAAAGCGAAGTGGATCGAGATCTCGATCGTGAATCAGACGCTCGTGCTGTGGGAGGGCGACGTCCCCGTGTACGCGACGCTGGTCTCGACCGGTCGCGACGGTATGGGCGATCCGCAGAAGACGCTCAGCACGCCGACCGGCACCTTTCGCGTCTACCAAAAGCACATCACGACCACGATGGACTCGAGCGTCGCCGATCACGAGTTCGAACTGCGCGACGTCCCCTGGGTGATGTACTTCAAGAGCGGCTACGCGTTACACGCAGCCTACTGGCATGACGACTTTGGTCATGTGCGCTCCCACGGTTGCGTGAACATGTCTCCCATCGACGCGCGCCGAACGTTCCTGTGGGCCGCGCCCGACGTCCCCGAACATTGGCACGCTGCCTACGTGGGCGACGGTCAAGAGCAGGGGACGATCGTGTACATTCACGCGTAGGACTGCGTGTCCGCGTGAACGTACTCGAGCTCCGGGATTGGGCGATCGAAGCGTTTCGTGACACCCGAAGGGGGGTGCGAGCCCCGTTGCACCCCGCCGCGGGCCGAGTGCCTTCGAAGGCTACGACGGAACGCGGCTGAGACCGCGACCATCAATCCACCTCTCTTGGACCGGCACGGGAGAGAGGCGAGGCAGATCGTTCACGTTCACGTTTGGAGACTGAACGCGCGCGGAACGATGCGACCCTGCGAGGTGCGCGGCAGGATCGAGATCGCCCCCTCAATCCTTTACTGGATCGTGAAGCTCTTGCTCACCGTGACCGGATCGCCGGTGAAGGGCGGGACCTTCGCGGAGCGGAAGATGCGTGCGACGCAACCGCCGACTTCGGTACCCGCGAGATCGCCCGCGACGCTCGTTGCCGTGGCGCGACCGCTGGGCGCGAAGGTGACCGACACTTTGCCGGAGCCCGTCGGGCCGTCTGCGGTCTTGCAGCTGGCCGCGCTGGCGGCTGCGGCGCTGAGCGCGGCGACGGCTGCGTTCTTGTCGAAGGCCGCGCCGTCTGCGGGGGCGGCAGGTGCTGCTTCGGTCGGCTTTGCGGCGGCTGCGGTATCCGCTGGTTTCGCGGCTGCGGCAGCGGCGGGAGCAGCGGCGGCAGCGGCAGCGGCGGGAGCAGCGGCTGCGGGCGTGGCCGGAGCTGCTGCCGTCGTCGGTTTGGCGCTCGCGGCCGCAGCAGAACTGCTCGCAGCGGGTGCCGCGCTCGGGGCGCTACTCGCGCTCGTCGCGGCGCTCGCGCTCGCGCTCGTCGCGGCGCTCGCGCTCGTCGCGGGCTCGGCGGCTGCAGCGGAGTTGCTCGCAGCGGGCGCTTGGGAACTCGGCTCAGCCGACGCGCGCGCCTGAGTCGTCGCGCTGGGTGTTGTCGCGGTTTCGTTCGCGGGCTGCTGTTGTTTCTTCATCATGAAGAATGCGACGCCTGCGGCCGCCGCGATCGCGAGAAAGCCGACCAATAGCAGCACGCCGCCACGACCCTTGGGGGCCTCAGCCGTTTCCATCGAGTCGCCGAGGCGCACGGCTGGTGCGACGGCAGACACCGGTTTCGTGAAGTCGGGCGCGGCCATGGCGTTCGTACCGCCGCCGCCCAAGTTCATCAGTGAGTCGGGGGCGCTTTCGCCGAACAGCGCTTCACTCGCTTCTCGCTCGCGCTCTTTCGACTTCACCTGGGTGGCCTTGGGATCCGGCTTGGTCAGCGCGTCGAGTGAGAAAAGCACCGAGCTCTCGTTGCGTGCGCCGGTGAGCTTTTGCCCTCGGTCCTCACTCGATCCGAGGTCGAGCGAGACGTCTCCTTCACTGCCTGCTGCTGCGACTTGGCCGAAGAGATCGACGCCACCGCCGCGCTTCTCGGCGCGCCGAGCGGCGGTCGGCTTTTCTGCAGCGGGTTCTGGTGCGGCGGGTTCTGGTGCGGCGGCTGCAGCTGCGGCGGGTGGAACGGAGGGCTGGCTCGCGGCGATCGCGGCCGCAACCTCCGGATCGTCGAGCGGCGAGCGCACGACCAACGTCGCTTCATCCTCAGCAACCGGGTTGAAGCCTGGAGCTGGGGCGACCGCAGCCGCGCGCGGCGCGACATTTTTCGCGCGGAATGCGGCCGCGAGTTCGGGCACGTCGAAAGGCGACAGCCAATCCGCCATGCCGTCCTTCCAGACCAAGGTTTCGTGGTCGAGCTTGCCTGCGCCATGCATCTCGACGATCTGCGCGATCGTGTGTGTCTCTTGCCGGTCGTCGGCGAAGCCCACAATGTACATGACCTCGGCCGGAGCCGCGGCGCCCTTGCCTTGAGCCGGTTGCTTCGCCAGGGCAGCCTTGGCCATCGCGTTGCCGGTCTCGCGCGTGTTCGCAGTCGGTGAGTGCGGCGCGTGGGCGGCAGGTTTCGGCGCGGCTTCAGCGCCCGCGTCTAAGGCGGTGCCGTCGACGACGATGTTCGTCCCGCAGTGCTTGCAGGTGATGCGGACTTTTTTCCCGCGAACTTTCTCGTCCGGAACCGCATATTTCGCCGGACAGCCGGTGCAGGTCACATTCATCGCTTACGTCCAACGCCCGAATATGTGGCGGCTAGGGTCACCCAAACGCCAGAATTACCACGGCTTTTTTGCCTTGCCTACGGCTGAATCTCGGCCGTTCTTTAGGCCCCGCAGATCCAGGCCGGCACGCCAGCCAAAAGACTGACAGACTTCGGGCCGGAGCATGTCGATCGGGCATCTGTTACGTGCGACCGGGGCTACGCTACGCATCAGCGTTCCGACCTTGTTCGACGCGCTCTTGGGCAAGCTGACGCCCGAGATCTCCGACGTCCGACTCGATTGGTGGTCGAAGCGCTTACTGAGGCAGGCCGAGGTCGCGCTTCAGAGCATTGGGGTCGAGCATGCGCGCGGGGCGCGTGCCTTCGTCGTGATGTCGAATCATCAATCTTTGTACGATATCCCGGCGTTGTACCAGACGTTGCCTCTCCGCTTGCGGATGGTGGCCAAGGCGGAGTTATTCCGGATCCCGATCTGGGCTCAGGCGATGCGCGCCGCGGGTTTCGTCGAACTCGATCGCTCGGCTCGCGAGCGCGCGATCGAGAGCCTGGATCGGGCCAAGGGGGCGCTCGCTGGCGGGACGAGCATTTGGATCGCGCCGGAAGGGACGCGCAGTCGCGATGGGTCGCTCGGGCCGTTCAAGCTCGGGGGCTTTCACCTCGCCGTCGGCGCGGGCGCGCCGATTTTGCCGGTCAGCATTGCCGGTACGCGCGAGATTCTGCCTGCCAAAGGCGCGCGCGTCGTTGCGGGCGCAGTGGTGCGCGTGACGGTTCATCCGGCGATCGAACCGTCAACGTACGGGAGTGACGTGACCGACGAGCTGGTGCAGGTGGTCAGGAGCTCGATCGAGAGTGCGATTTAAGGGCCCTCGAGCGACCGCTCGAACTCGCTCACCTTTGCTTTTCAGATCTTGCACCACACGCGGACCACGACCGTGTCCTTGACGGTCCAGGGCGTCACATCCACTCGATCGACCTGAGCCATGTTTTGCCCGGGCAAGCGGTGCAAAAGGTGCGCTTCGATGAAGCGCCGTCGTTGGCCGTCGGAGGCAAGACTCGCGACGTCCGCGCCCTGGACGACGAAGGTGAGCATCTCGAAAATCGTCGGGGTTACGCCGACCGGGGAGGGAACGTTTGCCGCCGCGGGGGCGCGGCTCGGCGTCTTCGCGGCAGGCGCGCCGCTCGGCATTTTGGCCGCGGGTGCGCGACTGGGGGGCTTCGCTTTTGGCGCGGCGCTGGCCGGTTTCGCTTTCGGGGCGCCGCTCGGCGTCTTTGCCGTGGGAGCGGCGTTGGGCGTCTGCGCGCCTGGCGCATTCGAGATGCGATCGCCGTAGCCGAGCGTTGCGAGTCGAGCACGCGCTGGGCGCGCTCCGCCTGCACCTTCGATCAGCGCCAAAGTCTCGCGGCCCGCCGGGCCTTCGACGACTGACACTTCCGGCCCGTCGTCGTCGAGCGGTGGCGCCTCGCGGAACACGAGCTCTTCGGCGATGGCCGCCATCGTCTCGTGACCCGCGGGGCTGTACGTGACTTGTAGCTCGGGCTGAGAGGTCTCAGGGGGGCGAGGTCGACTGCTACGGGGGATCTTGCTCTTACGAGAAACGCGTGCGCTCAAAACCTGGTGAGCGTTACACGCCGCGTTATGTAGGTGCCACGGGTGGCCTTGACCACCCGTGCAATTCGCGGTTTTCCGCGTGAAATTTCAGGGTAGCTCGGAGCGACCCATCAAGAACTGGTCCACGTTGCGCGCGGCCTTGCGGCCTTCGGCAATGGCCCACACCACGAGCGACTGTCCGCGCTGACAGTCGCCCGCGGCAAACACGCCAGGTACGCTGGTCATGAACTGCGAGTCGACCTCGACGTTGCCGCGGCGATCGAGCTTCAGTTCTAGATCCGTGACGATGCCGGGGTGCTCAGGATGAACGAAACCCATGGCCAAGAGCACGAGGTCAGCGGGCAGTTCGAATTCACTGCCCGCGACGCGCTCGAAGCGACCGTTCTTGAACTCCACACGCACGCAGTGGAGTTTTTCGACCTTGCCGTTGCCGCTGATGCGCTCCGTGGAGACGCTCCAATCGCGCTTTCCGCCTTCTTCGTGGGAAGACGAGGTCCGGAGCTGTAGCGGCCAAAGCGGCCAGGGCGTCGAGGCTGCCCGCTCATCCGGCGGGCGCGGCATGATTTCGAAGCTCGTGACGCTGAGCGCGCCTTGGCGATGCGAAGTGCCGATGCAATCGCTGCCGGTGTCACCGCCGCCGATCACGATCACGTGCTTGCCCGTGGCCAGAATGGCTTCCGATTCCGGCACAGGCAGGCCTGCGACACGGCGGTTTTGCTGCGTCAGGAAATCCATGGCGAAGTGAGTGCCTGGCAGATCGCGGCCTGGCACCTCGAGATCACGCGCCTTGCGCGAGCCGATCGCGAGCACGGTCGAATCGAAGTTCTTCTTCAAGTCGTGCGCGGTCACGTCGCGACCGACGTCGACGCCCGTCTTGAAGATGACGCCTTCCGCTGCCATCTGCTCGACTCGGCGGTCGACCAGCGATTTTTCCATCTTGAAATCGGGGATGCCGTAGGTGAGGAGGCCGCCGATACGATCGTCACGCTCGAAGAGCGTGACCTCGTGCCCGGCGCGCGCCAGCTGTTGCGCTGCCGCCATGCCCGCGGGACCGGAGCCGATCACAGCGACCTTTTTGCCGGTGCGAGTCTTCGGCAGCACCGGTTTGACGAAGCCTTGATCGAACGCGCGATCGGCAATCGAGCGTTCGATCAGCTTGATGCTGACCGGTTCTTCGTTGATCCCGAGTACGCAGGCCGCCTCGCACGGAGCCGGACACACGCGACCCGTAAACTCCGGGAAGTTATTGGTCGCGTGCAGCGACGCGATCGCGAGCTCCGGCTTGTTCTTGTACGAATGATCGTTCCAATCCGGGATCAAGTTGCCGAGTGGGCATCCCGTATTGCAGAACGGAATCCCGCAATCCATACAGCGCGCACCCTGCTGGGCGAGCGTCTCCTGCACGATCGGCAGCTCGAACTCGCGATAGTCTTTGACGCGCTCGCGTGCCGGCCGTTTCGACGGGTCGACCCGTGATATCTCAAGAAACCCAGTGATTTTTCCCACGACTTTTACTCTCGACTTTAAGTCTTCAGGTAGCACGATCAAGCGTTCATTCGGCGTTGGCGCCGGGCTGTAGCACGGGCAAGCTCGGGCTCGCCGCGGCCTTTTCGCGCTTTGCCAGCTCGGCGAGCACGCGCCGATACTCGGTCGGCACGACCTTCACGAAGCGCGCTTGCGCGGTTTCCCAATTGGCGAGTAGCTCGGCTGCTTTGGGGCTGCCGGTCCGAGCGTGGTGCTCTTCGAGCAGCTTGGCCACGAACAGTGCGTCCTCCGGCGCGAGCGCCTCGAGTTCGACCATGCCCATGTTGCATCGCTGCTTGAAGTCGGAGCTTTCGTCCAGGACGTAAGCGATGCCGCCGCTCATGCCTGCGGCGAAGTTCCGCCCAGTTCGACCGAGCACCACGACGTGGCCGCCGGTCATGTACTCGCAGCCGTGGTCGCCCACGCCCTCGACGATGGCCGTGGCACCGCTGTTGCGGACCGCAAAGCGTTCACCACCACGACCATTGAAGAAGGCCCTGCCGCTGGTGGCGCCGTACAGCGCCGTGTTGCCCACGATCACGTTCTGCTCCGCAGCGAAGTTCGCGCCACGCGCCGGACGGATCGCCAGGATGCCGCCCGACATGCCTTTGCCGACATAGTCGTTGGCTTCACCCTCCAGGCTGAGAGTCATGCCGCGCGTGACCCAAGCGCCGAAGGCCTGGCCTGCCGAGCCGGTGAAGCGGAGATCGATCGTGCCTTCGGGCAAACCCTCTTGGCCGAAGCGACGAGCGACCTCGCCCGCGACCATGCCGCCGATCGTGCGGTGCGCGTTGCGGACCGGGATATCGAGGCGAGTGGGCTCGCGCCGTTCGAGCGCGGGCTTGAGGCGTTCGAGTAAGGCCACGTCGAGCGTGGCGCTCAGGCCGTGGTCCTGCTCGATGGTCTTGCTGACGTCGACGCCGGGCTTTGCAGCAGCGGGCAACAGCACGTCCGAGAAGTCGAGCTTGGACGCCTTCCAGTGGTTGATGTTGCCTCGGGTGCGAACGCGATCGATTTGCCCGACCATCTCTTTGATGGTGCGGAAGCCGAGCGAAGCCATGATCTCGCGCGCTTCTTCGGCCACGTAGAACATGAAGCGCACGACGTGCTCCGGCTGCCCGTTGAACTTCGCGCGCAAGACAGGATCCTGTGTCGCGATGCCCACCGGACAGGTGTTGAGGTGGCACTTGCGCATCATGATGCAGCCCGTGGCTACGAGCGGCGCCGTCGCGAAACCGAACTCTTCCGCGCCCAAGAGCGCGGCGAAGACCACGTCGCGCCCCGTCCGCATTTGCCCGTCCGCTTGTAGGAATACGCGGCTACGCAAATCGTTCTTCACCAACACCTGGTGCGTCTCGGCCAAGCCGAGCTCCCACGGAACGCCCGCGTGCTTGATCGACGTCAAGGGCGAGGCACCCGTGCCGCCGTCGTGACCGGCGATCAAGATCACATCGGCGTGAGCCTTGGCCACACCCGCCGCGACCGTGCCGACGCCCGCTTCAGCCACCAGCTTGACGCTGATGCGCGCGCGTGGGTTGACCATCTTCAAGTCGAAGATCAGCTGCGCCAAGTCCTCGATTGAGTAGATGTCGTGATGCGGGGGAGGGGAGATCAGCGTCACGCCCGGAGTCGAGTGGCGCGTCTTGGCGATGATCGCATCCACCTTGTGACCGGGCAGCTCGCCGCCTTCACCGGGCTTGGCGCCCTGGGCGACCTTGATCTGCAGCTCGTCACAGTTGACCAAGTAGTAGGTGGTCACGCCGAAACGACCGGAGGCCACCTGCTTGATCGAGCTCCGCCGCGAATCGCCGTTCGGATCGCGCTGATAGCGCTCGTCGCGCTCGCCGCCTTCACCGGTGTTGCTCCGGCCGCCGATGCGGTTCATCGCGATGGCGAGCGTTTCGTGCGCCTCACCGCTGATCGAGCCGAAGCTCATTGCCCCGGTGGCAAAGCGCTTCACGATTTCGCTGGCCGGTTCGACCTGATCGAGCGGAATTGGCTTGTCGGTCTCGACCAAGTCCCACAAACCGCGCAGCGTAATCGGACCGCTCGTCGTGAGCTGGTTGTTGATCAGCTCCGCGTACTCTTTGTAGCTCTTGACGTCCTCCATCCGCACGGCGCGTTGCAGTGCGGCGACGGTGCCGGGGTTCCACAAATGGCGTTCGCCCTGCGCGCGGTACGCGTAGTTGCCGCCGATATCGAGCATCGGCGAGGCTTCGGTCATCTTCGGGTAGCTGCGCTCGTGGCGGAGCCGGCACTCTTCCGCCAGCACGTCGATGTCTATGCCTGAGATGCGCGAGGCCGTCCCCGTGAAATACGTGTCGACCACTTCGGGCGATAGGCCGATCGCTTCGAAGATCTGCGCGCCCTGATAGCTCTGGAGCGTGCTGATGCCCATCTTGCTCATCACTTTGAGCAAGCCCTTGTTGATCGACTTGATGTACTTCGCCGCTGCAGCCGCCGGATCCTTGAGGTTCGGGAAGGTGCCCTCGTGCACCATTTGGTGCACCGTTTCGAGCGCCAAGTACGGGTTGATTGCGCCCGCGCCGTAGCCGAGCAAGAGCGCAAAGTGGTGCACCTCACGCGCGTCGCCAGCTTCGACGATGATGCCGATCTTGACGCGCGTGCCGTTGCGCATCAGGTGGTGATGCACCGCGCCCGTCGCGAGCAAGCTCGGCACGGGGGCCATCGCCTCGTTCGAACCGCGATCGCTCAAGATCACCAAGCTGTGTCCGTCGAGCACGGCTTGGGAAGCCTGACGACAGATCTCGTCGAGCGCGGATTTCAGCCCTTCGCCGCCTTCGTCGACGGGGTAGAGCATGGGGATGGTCGGCGGCTGACGAACTTGCTGCAAGTGCGTTTCGCGCAGCTTGGCCAAGTCCATGTTGGTCAGGATCGGATGCGGTAACTCCAACATCTGTGCCTGATCCGGCAGCTCGAACAGGATGTTGCCTTCGCCACCGATGTACGCCTTGAGGCTCATCACGAGCTCTTCGCGGATCGGATCGATCGCAGGGTTGGTCACCTGCGCGAAGTGCTGCTTGAAGTAGTTGAACAGCAGCTGCGGGCGATCGCTGAGCACCGCGAGCGGCGTATCCGTGCCCATCGAGCCGCGTGGTTCGTCGCCGTTCTGAGCCATCGGCGCCATCAAGAAGCCGAGATCTTCTTGCGTGTAGCCGAAGGTCTTTTGGCGCTGAACGAGCGACGCATACTCGCGCCGCGTCGCGCTGGGCGGCGAAGCGTCGATGTCGGCTAGCGAGATCTTGTTTTCGCGCAGCCACTTACCGTACGGGCGCGCCTTGCAGATCTCGTCCTTGATCTCTTCGTCCTCGACGATGCGACCGAGTTCGGTATCGACCAGGAACATACGCCCGGGTTCGAGGCGCCCTTTGCGCAAGACGTTTTCCGGTGCGAACTCCAAGACGCCGGTTTCCGACGCGAGCACGACCAAGCCGTCCTTGGTAACGGTGTAACGTGCGGGACGCAGACCGTTGCGATCGAGCATGCCGCCGATGCGCTTGCCGTCGGTGAACGCCAACGCTGCCGGGCCGTCCCACGGCTCGACCAAGCACGAGTGGTATTCGTAAAACTCGCGCTTGTGCTCGGGCATGAGCTCGTCGTTCTGCCAAGCCTCGGGCACGAGCATCATCATCACGTGGGGCAAGCTGCGCCCAGCGTGGAGCAGCAGCTCGGTCACGTTGTCGAGCGTTGCGGAATCACTGCCGCCGGGGGTGATGGTCGGCAAAATGTGGCGCACATCTTCACCGAAGATCTCACCGTCGAACAGTTGTTCGCGCGCGGCCATCCACGCGGCATTGCCGCGCACGGTGTTGATCTCACCGTTGTGCGCGAGCGTGCGGAACGGTTGAGCGAGCTCCCAGGTCGGGAAGGTGTTGGTGCTGAAGCGCTGATGCACCATGGCCAGGGCGCTGACCATGCGCTCGTCCTTGAGCTCGACGTAGAACTCGGCGAGCTGCTCGGCCAAGAGCAGACCCTTGTAGATGATGGTGCGGCTCGAGAGGCTCGGGATGTAGAACGAGCCTTTGCCCGCGAGGTTGCTCTCGCGCACGGTGCGCTCGGCCCACTTGCGAATCACGAACAGTTTGCGCTCGAACGTCGCTTCGTCTTCACAGGTCGAGCCGATGAACACTTGGCGGATCACGGGCGCGCTTTCGCGCGCGGCGGGACCGAGCACGCTCTCGTTCACCTTGACGTCGCGCCAACCGATCAAACGCTGACCGGTACCGAAAATCTTGTCTTCCAAGATCTGTTGGCAGCGACGACGCTCTTTCTTGTCGCGCGGAAGGAATACGCAGCCTGCGGCGTAGGTTCCAGCGTCAGGCAGATCGATGTCCGCTTCGTCGCACGCGTGACGAAAGAACGCGTCTGGGATTTGGAGGATGATGCCTGCGCCGTCACCCGTGAGTGGATCGCAGCCAGTCGCGCCGCGATGCACGAGATTGAGCAGAATATCGATACCCTTCTTGACGATATCGTGCGACGCCTCACCCTTGATGTTGGCAACGAAACCAACGCCGCAAGCGTCGTGTTCGAATTTCGGGTCGTAGAGTCCAGAGCGAGGCGGAAGTGTCATTTCTGTGGCTCGATGTCGGAGAGTGAGTTGAAAGGTGGGGGGCCCACCTTGGGGCGCGCTAAGGTTCGTTGTGTCTTAAGGGCCGAAGGGAGCCGGCCGACGCGGAGTATATGGCGATCAAGCGGCCGGGACAGGCGAAGCTGCGCTAATTTTCTGCCATAAATTAACGCAGTGCGCAACGGGTCGTACGGCCGGCGAGCTGGGGACAGCTCACGAAATCTACACGACTTTTTCTGGTTACGCAGCCGACCTCTGTAGCTTTGATTCGATGAGTTTTCAAGTCCCCGGCGGCCGGCTAATCGTTTTGTTGGTCGACGGGCCGCTCTTGCGTCGAATGGCGCGGCCCGTGGCACGCGGAAACGAACCCGCATTGCGCCTTACGGCAAGCAGCCTCCGCGATGCCTGGCCATGCGTGGTGGAAGCGCGCTTCGACGAGACGGGTTCCTAGCTCAAAGAAGTCGAAGTCAGTTGGCGTTTGCCAATCGGGCTCGTTGTCGTCGGCCAAGAGGTGCACGAGACCCGTGCGAATGCGGTCGCTCCCGTAGTGCCGTCGCGCGGCTTCACGATACGCCGCGAGCTGAAATGAGTAGCGGTCCTCGTCTCCACCGCGTGACCGTTTGTAGTCGATGACATCGACACTGCCGTCTGCGCGCTCGATCACGAGATCGAGCGTGGCCTTGAGCACGATTGTAGCCGACAGCAGCTCCGGATCGGGCGCGTCGGTTCGAGGTCGAAGGGCAAACAGTTCGAGTTGCCCTGGCGCGACGCGCCGGCCACGCGCGCGTGCGGCGTTGGGCAGCGTCGAGGCCGGTTCGGGTGAGGCGTTGCGGAAAGGGATCCCGAGCGAGAGTTCGCGGCGAATGCGCGAGCCATCCAACCTCACCGAGCGCGCATAGCTGCCGGCTAGGAATTGCGCGATGCCGCGTGCGGTGCCCGCGCTGGACTCCGCGTCGGGGTCCAAGCCCTCGCGCGCCAGCGCGTCCAAGATTTCGACGGATTCGACGGGCGTGCCCCAACGTTCGCTTGGGAACGCTTCCAAAACGCGATGTGCGGCGCTGCCGAGTGCGCGCGGATCTTCACCGTTCGACGAGGAGACGCGCACACCTGCGCGCGGTTCGGCAATGGCGAACAAGTGCGTGAGTTCGAAGCGCCGCGCGCAGATCGCAAAGTCCGACAGAGCCGTCACGCCGATCGTCGCCAACGTGACGCGCGGCCGCGCGGGTTTCGGTGGTGGCGATGCCGGTGGGGTATCGCTCGCAGGTACGCCGAACGCCGGCTCGGCAAAAAGCTCGTGCGCGGCAAGCCGCGCGACCCCACTGATTTCATCGAGCCGCGCCTGAGCACCGACGATCGAGGCGGCGAGTGAGTCCGCGCGCAGCTTGCCCTCGGGCAGAACGATGGCCAAGTGAGTCCGCGCGCGGGTCAGCGCGACGTAGGAGAGACGCTGTCGTTCGGCGCGCGCTCGCGCGAGCGAGTCTTCCGTCGCGCGGCGCGAATGCGGTGTGGCCAGGCTGCCGGCGTCCGTCATGTGACGAATCACCAATGAGGTTTCGGTGTCGCCGCGCAAGAGTCCAATCGGCGCCGAGTTCGGACGCTCCCAGGAGCCCGTATCGAGCACGATCACGCTGGGGAAGGCCAGCCCTTTGCTACCGTGAATGGTCAACAGACGCACGGCGTCGTCTTCGTCCGAGAACACCGCGGCCTCGGCTTCGTCGGTTTCGTTGGCGATTTGGCGCTGCAGCCAGCGCACGAAGCTTTGCAGGCTTCCACCTTGGCGCGCGGCGATCTCCAATAAGCGCTCGACGTTTCCGAAGCGAGTGCGTCCGCGCGGGAGCAATGAATAAAGCGACTCCAATTCGAAGCGCTCGGCGATTAGCGCGAGCGCGTCGCGAGGCGAAAGACGCGGCGCGATTCGCCCGATTTCGAGCAGGCGCTCTTGGAGGGTATTCAGCTTGCCGTGCTCCCGCTCATCGCTGAGCCGACTCGCGTGCCAATCGCGCACGGGATCCAGTCCGCGCCGCGGAGTGCACAGCTCCGCCAACGTGCGATCACTCAACCCGCCCAGGGGACCGCGCGCCAGCACCGCCAAAGCGTGGCGATCGCCGGGATCGATTTGCAGGCGCAAAGCCGCGAACAGGTCACGCACCTCGGGCGTCGCGTACAGCGCGCGGCCCGCGACCACGAACGGGATGTTGAGTCGATCGAGCGCTAGTTCGAGCAGCGGCAAGGTCGCTCGCCGCCGCGCCAGAAGGGCGATGTCCTTGAAGCTCGTCCCTGCGCCCGCCATGCGTGCGCAGAGTCCTGCCGCGACGAGTGCGCTACGGAGCGCGCCTTCGGCTTGGCGCAACAGTGCGGGCGCTGCCGGATCTGCCGGCGCCGAGCCGTCGTCTTCGACGATGGTTACCGTGCCGCGGGGGGCGCCTTCAGCGCCGGCTGGTAACACTAGCGCTTCCGCGGGCGTGTAGCGGATCTCGAACGCACGTTCTGGGCGTTCGCTGAAGTCGGCGCTCGCGATCACGTTGACGGCGTCGATGATCGCGCCGGAAGAGCGATAGTTCGCCGTCAGGGTGTGGAATTCGGCCACCGGCTGAGTGCTCGGCAACACGCCGGATAGTTCCAGTCGTTCGGCTGCAGGCGCGCCGGCCAATTCAGCGGCGAGCTGCGCGAACACCGATACCTCTGCGCCGCGAAAGGCGTAAATCGACTGCTTGCGATCGCCGACTACGACCAAACCACGCGGTAGGATGTCCTCCGGGCCGGGCACGTTCCCTGGCTTTCGGCGCTCGATCGAATCAGGGCGTTCGCGGAGCAGCAACAACAGATCACGCTGAACGCGGCTCGTGTCCTGAAATTCGTCGACGAGCAGCACTTCGGTTCTTAGGCTGGCGCCTCTGGCCAAGCTCGGTTGATCGCGCAGCCCATCACGGGCCAAGCGGAGCACATCCCCGAAACCGAGCGTGCCTTCGCTGCGGCGTCGCTCGAGCAACGCCCGTTGAATCATGGCCAGCACTTGGCTCGCGCCGCGCGCGTCCTCGTCCAGTTGGTCAGCGCGCTCGGCGTGCTCGACCAGTGATTCCAAGCGCTCGCGTTTCGTTGCGCCTGAGAGGCCTTCCTGAAATTCTTGCCAATCCGGCCAAAACGGCAAATTCTGTAGCGACTTACTGGCGCGCACGGCGGCGAGCTCCAAGACCACTGGTCGGAGCGCAACCAGGTCGCCAGCTTGGAGTGCGTTGAGGGCCGCTCGAGCCGCGTCGGTCAAAGCCGAAGGTTCTGCGTGCGCGATGCGCTGGCACAGCGCGCGCAACGCGGCCAGCTGGCGTTTTGCGTCGGCCACGTGGTTGCCGGTGGCAAGGGCGTCCGCGGGTAGCCCCTCTTCGTCTAGGCGTCCAAGCAGGAGAGTGATTTCGTTGCGTGCGCGGTCGAGGCCGTAGCACGCGTCCAAGAGTCGCGAAGTCGCCGTCGAAAGTGGGCCTTGCAGTGCCTGGTCGAGCACGTCGTCGATGCTGCGCTCTGCGTCCGTGAAGGCCTGCTCTTCGTCCAGGATCGTGAAATTCGGCGACAAGCCGAGTTCCAACGCGTTTCTGCGCAGGATGCTCGTCGCCAAGCCGTGCAGAGTATCGATCGTGGCGCGTGGGAGTTCTTCGAGTGCGCGCTGGGCGCGGGCGCAGAGCTCTGTTTCCGAGAGGCCGCGCTCGAAGGCCAACGACGCCAGTGTGTCCTTGGCGTGCTGGCCAGGATCAGCGAGAAAGCTCAACCGTTGTTCGAGTCGTTCCCGGATTTCGGCCGCCGCGGCACGCGAGAAAGTCGTGGCCACGATGCGATCGGTCGGAACTTGCTTGCCGTCTTGGCCAAGGCCGAGCGCGAACCCGAGGTAGATGCCAGTGAGCAGCTGGGTCTTGCCGGTGCCGGCGCTGGCGGCGATCACGGCGTTTCGTTCGAGGCCGGGCAAACTCATTCGTTGCCCTCGTGCGGAGCCGAAAGCGGGCGTCGACACAGGTCTCGAGCGTCACAACGGGTGCAAGAGCCGGGCAGTGCTGGCCGCGCCGGGACGCGCCCCGCGCGTAGCAGCGCGATCAGTTGCTCGGTGCGCAGTAGCTTTTCTTCGATGCCTTGCGCGGCAGGGTCGCTGTTCTCGACTGCAGCCTTCCACTCTGGCTTGCGCCGCTGCAAGCTCAAGTAGCCCGAGCTGACTTGGGCCGCGCGATACTCGTCGGCCACTTTGCGAGCGTAAATCCACGGCTGCAAGAGCTGCTCGCCGTGCTCGCCAGTGAGCCGCACGCTGCCAGTCTTGTAGTCGACGATTCGCACGTTGCTGCTGTCGCTGTTGCAATCGATGCGATCGATACGTCCGGAAACGAAATAGTCACCTACGGCGAGCGGCGCCCACTCCTCTCCATGGCCGAACGCGCGTTCGGCTTCGGAAAACCAGATGCCGTCGCTATTGGCGAACGACCACCGGAGTAGCGCCGCGACGTCTTCGAGCGCGGCGCGTAGCGCCGCACCGCGCAAATTGCTGCTGCTCTGGCCGCGCAAAAAGGCTTCGGCGCGTGCCAGCGCCTCGCGTTCGAGCTCTTGCAAATCGCGCGTAGCGAAGCTCGCGCGTGTCCCGTTCAGCGCGATCGCCAGCGCCTCGTGGATCAAGTTGCCGCGTTCGCGCGCGCTCAGACCGTCGCCGATGGTGTCGTCTTGACTCGCGCGCAACACCGACCCGGAAAACCCCAGAAAGCCGCAGCGCGCGTAGCGCTCGAGTAGCGTCAGGGCGATCGGGCGTTCGACATTGCCGCCGACCCAGCGCTCCAACGATCCGGCAATGCCGTTGTCGAAATCGAGCACGGCGTCCGGATCGGCGTAAAACTCTTGGCGGCGTAGCTCGAGCGCGGCGCGCGTTCGCACTTCGGCGCTCGGTGCAGCCATCGCGAGCACGCGTCCGGCCTTGGGGTCGAGCGGCGATGCGGGCTCCACTCGACAATCATCGGCGTTCAGACTCATGACCAAGCGACTCGCGCCGCTTCCGCCGCGAGCGTCGCGCTTGGCCCAGGTGACGATCGACGCCTTGGCTCGGGACAGCGCGCTCGCCAGCGCGAGGCGCGCGAACGATGCGCGTTCGCTGGCCGTTCGCGGACGCCGCGTTTGCGGCAGTTGTTCCAGTAAATCCGCCTCGAAGACGCTGTCCGAGCTCGCTCTCTGCCAATCGAGGGTCGATGACGCGGCCCGACACACGATCAGCAGATCCCAGTCGAGCCCCGCGACTGCTGCGGGGCCAGCGATACGCAGCGTGCCTGCGCGCCCCGCTCCCTGGTTTGGACCCATGGTCGCGAGGGCGACCGCGAACTCTTCGTGAAAGTCCTGAAGCGACAAGCGTTCCTCGGCCAAATTCAAGAGTTCGGCCGCGCTCACCACGCGTTCGAGCGCGACATCGATTGCTCGCCCGGCGCGCGCGTTCTGGCCGAGTGCGGCGAGCGGCGCCTGGTGCAACGCTTCCGCGTAGCGAATCGCTTGCGTCAACGCGCGCCGCGATGCAGTGAGCAGGCCCAGCTCGGCAAACAGCTCTCGGGCTCGCTCACGGAAAGATCGTCGAGTGCTGGGCTCGCGCAAACGCTCGACACGCGCCAGCAGGCTGGAGAGCGCGACTTGCGCCGCGCGAATGTCGGCGAGCTCGCGCTCTCGCTTCGGATCGCAACGCCTTTGTTCGGCGTCCAACGCGGCGAGTAACTCACGCCCGGTTCGATCGACGCGCACGGGCAGACGCGCAATGACATCGATGAAGCTCGTCGGGTGCCGAGTGTTCGTGTCACCGAGCAGCGCTTTCAGTTCCAAGTCGGGAACGCGCAAGATGTCGACCAGCGAGTCACGCGACAGCGGGCCCTGGGCCAAACGCAGTAATTCGAGCGCGGCGTACGCCTCGGGGGCTGAGCTCGTGGCTCTGCCCCAAGCTTCACTATAGGGCAATTGCGCGGTCGCGAGCTCGGCACGAAGCGGTTCGAGGAACGCTTCCGCTGCGTCGACCGGGACGATCGCGATACGATCGAGGGCAATCCCGCGTGCAAGCGCGTCGAGCACGGAGCGCGCAACTGCGCGCGCTTCGCTCGCTTCGTGGGCCGCTTCAATCACTTGCGGAGCGCGCGCGCCGTTGCGAGGCTCGACGAACGAAAGCTCGGGATGATCGAGCGCTTCGGCCCAGCGCTGCTCGAGGCTCGCCGCGAGCTGTTCGGCTGCCGTGTGTAGCGAGGCGCCGAGATAGCTGGGGACGGTCGGGAACTCGATCACGACGCCACCGCCGCCAGCGGCGCGGAGCCGTTCGTGCAGCGCCTCGAGCAGAGCAAGATCGCCGTTTTCCCATTGAGTCAGCCCGCGCACCCGGACGCGGTCCACGTCAGCCAACTCGGGAATCGAGACGCGAGACAAAGCGTGAGCCGCGCGCCAGCTGTTCTCACGGTGATCGCGCAGCTGTTGTTCGCTCAGGCGAGCGTTCGTGCGTTCCAACGCGGCACGCAGCAAGTTGCCTCGTGCCCCGTCTACGCGAGCCAAGTCGCTCGCCTGCGTGCCGGCGCGCCGCAGTTGGCCGAGCGCATCGTCGACGGCGAGTGCGAGCGCCGCGGGCTGAGCCTGCATCACCTTGCGCGCGAGCAAGCGAGTCGTCTCCGGCGCAGTTTCGCGAACGGCGGGTTCTGCTGCCTCGCAGAGCCGTAGGGCCAACTCTCGCAGGCTGAGTACCCGCGTCCCGCGCGCCGACTCGTATTCGGCGTGCCGTTCGCTCGGTACCAAGACGAGCTCGACAGGAGTCTGCGGCGGGCGTTTCACTGCCCGTGCGAGTACTTTCGAGCGCCTACTCCGTCAAGACAAGCCTGACATTGTTGGTCAGCGCGTTGTCACTCAGTGAGATTTGCGCTTTTCAGCCTCAGCGCGCGAACCTTCTACGGCCTTCGCTGCAGCAAAGCGCACTTCAGGCACGACGAGCGAATCCGGCACGGGCAGATCGGGCACGATCAAAAGCTCGAGTGCGACCTGGGTGCTCGAGTCATCGAGCTTCTTCAGCCGCCAAGTCGCGTCGAGGCGCTTGACGTTGCCCTTGATCATGTGGCCGGTGAGCACCTCGCCCCCGTCCACTTGTTTGATCGGTTCGAAGCGCACGACAGCCCACACTTTGGCCGCTCCTTTCAAAATCGGCACTTGAAGGTAGACGTCGGTCTTGTCACCCGAGCGCCCCACGATTTGCGACTTCTCGAAGCGGGGCATGAAGTTCGCGTAGTTCTTGTAGTCCTGCACGACTGAGCGGACGAGGTCCTGGGGCGCGTCGACGTTTGCTCGCGCAGCTCCGGCGTTCATGTCCGCGTACGGGGTCTTGACATTGAAGCGCGTCACCTCGCGCCACTTCTGCAGTTCCGGGCCCGGAGCAGGTGCGGCAACCGCGGACACGGTGCTCAACAGCAAGCTCCCAAGCAGCGCGAGCGCGCTCGTGCGACTCATGCTGCGGAGCGAACCGAGAAAGCCGACGGAACCAAAAGCTTTTGAGTTTTTCATGCTGCGTCTCGCGGGTCCTGACACTTACTTTTACTGTCGTGGCCCGCCGAAGTTTCCCTCGTTGGATTGCGCGAACCTCTGGCAGTTCACAGTCCTCGTTGCATCGCGCGTGCCGTCGAGGACACCCCAACCAAAAGAGTACGAGGATAGGGCGATTCGAGCTGGATTAGCCAACAAAACGCTGGCTTACCGAGCGCTCGCTGATGCGTAGGCGCCTCACTGGCGCAAAAACCACCACACCTCAGCGAACGGCCGTTTACGGTGCATCTTCAACAGGAGCCATGGTGCACGTCCCGGAAAACTGCACCCCCTTGTCCATAAAAATCTCCGGGGAATGCAGTGTGCCCGAAACTCGGGCCGGTACGTACAGTTCGATCGCCCGAGCGGCGCGCACGTTCCCTTGCACGACCCCACCTTTGATGATCACCGTCGCCACGTCGATTTGCGCGTCGACATCGGCTCCGTCCCCGATGACCAGGGTATCCGAGCTGCGAATCTCGCCGCGGAAGCTGCCGTCGATGCGCACTCGACCTTCGAACTGCAATTTTCCTTCGAAATGCGTGCCCCGGCCGAGCAGAGCGGTGATTTCGGTCGCGGGAAGGGAAGCCGACATGGGGCCACCATAGCCAAAAAAAAGCGACGAGAGTAAGGTCCTCGCAGTACGCGTGGCGCTTCGGTTGAATTATTGGGCCTGTTCGGCGGCATTTATCTGCACCACTCTGGCCGCAGTCCGCCCGCTCGAGGCGCAATCTGCGCGCGTTCGCGAGACACCGCGCGGGGTGAGTGGCACGAGTCCGGAAGGCATCCAGCCGACCAACGTGCCGTGGCACGACAGCTACCTGTACTGGGATCACGCCACCACCGCCGCCACCCTCGGGGTAGGGCAGGACTACCAAACGCGCAATCCGCTGTACGAGATGACGATCGGCTTTCGTCCTCGCTACTACTTGCTCGAGAACGAGAATTCGAGCATCAGCGTGCGCGGTGACCTCGGCGTGGTGACCGAGCGCACGAACAGTGACGCGACCACGAAACAAGGCGAGTGGTCAGCGACGGACTTCGAGTTCTGGGGCTCGTTTTCGCGCAAGCTTCGCGAGAGCAAGGGTGACTTGACGGAGCTCGCGATCCGGATTCCGCGGCTGCTCTTGCCGACCTCGAAAGTGAGCTACGACAGCGGCAAGATCTTGGGCCTGGGCGTGCGCGTCGGTGCGCGTGAAGAGATCGTGCTCGCGGGGCGCGGTGAAACGTGGTTCCCGAGCTTCGAGTTACTCGGCAAGATCGACTACGGCTACCAATTCAGCAAGAGCGATGTTCCTGTCAATGGTGCGCTCGAACGCATCCGCATGGGCATCGATGGGCGTTCGATCGTGTCCGATCAATTGGGCGGAGCTACCTTGGCGCAGCAAGCCGCGGCGTTCGGCATTGCCTCGTGGGTACACGTTCATCAGCGGCTGAACTGGATCACCACCTTCGAGCTGCGCTCGGCCTGGAAGTACCCAGTCAATCACGACGTGCAGATCTGCGGAGTGGTGCTCACGGGCTGCACAGCGGCGAGCGGCGTTGGCGATCCGCAAACGCGCACCGCGCTCACCTATTTCCAGAGTGAAGTTTGGGGGCGTCTCACCGACACGCTCGAGCTCACTTTCGGGTACGCCAACTTGGCCACGCAGCTGGCGCCCGACGGGCGACGGCGCAGCATGTTTTATAGCCCAGACGCGCGCTTCTATCTGACGCTCAACGTTTACCTCGATCATCTTTACGTCAATCTGGCGCGAGGTAAGCAACAGAGTGCCAGCGCCGCGAACGAGCCGCGCAGCCCCTGAACGTGTCACTTTGCCGTTCGTCGCTCGTGCTCTGTGCATGTCTGGTCGGTTCGAGCTGGACGGTCCGGGTGCGCGCCGCGGAGCCCGCGCGAGCGACGCGGGAGTATCGCGTCGAGTTCGAGGCCGAGCGCGTTCAGGTCGAGGCCGACCTCGGCTCACTCGAATTGGACGGCAACGTGCGCGTGCAGGCTCAGCGCTACCGTCTGATGAGCCCGCATTTGCAATTGCGGCGGGGGCCACGCGGGGTCGAAGCAGACGGCACGGCAGACGTCGCGTGCTGCACCTGCGATGAGCCGCCGATTCGGTTGCGAGTGTCACACGCGACGCTCGCGCCGCCCACGGACGCACTGTTCATCAATCCCCGGCTCGAGGTTGGCGGCGTCCCGGTATTCTGGTTGCCGGCGCTATGGTTGCGTGCTCCGACGCGCATGGGGCTCACCCTTCCCAAAATTGCCTATCGCGGTGACGACGGCCTTTTCGTCGGGGGAGGGGCGTATCTACCGCTGAAGGTCGAGGAGGGGCGAGTCACCCGCAGCCTCACCCTGGGCGCCGGCGCTTACCTAGTGAAGGGCGCGCGCGTGGAAGCGGAGCTCGACACCGAGTCGAGCACTTCGCGAATCGCTTGGGATCGCGTGCAACAAACCGCGCTCGAACTCGACGCGCACGGCAGCGCGGCGCTCTCGGACGCGACCTTTGCGTATCGCATCGATGCATTGCGTGGCGCGCGGGCGCCGAGCGTTTCATCGTCGCTCGAGGTGAGTGCGCGGCGCATGGATCGCGCCCGGATCAGCGTGTCACGGGTGGACCAACTGGCACTCGGATTCGGGGTTCGCGCCGACGCACCGCGGGGCGGCGCCATGAGCGACTTGGGGGCGATCGGTCCGGAGCTGTATCTCGGGTCTGCGCGAGGCCTCGGGGACAGCGTGAGCTACGACGTATTCGCGCTCTCGCGCACCACCGCCACGAGCGGCAGTCATAGCCAAACCGAGCTGTTTCAGCGTGGTACGCTGAGCGCCAAGCTGCGCCCCGGTCCGCTCGGTGTCGACGTGACCGCGGCGGAATCCGGCGACTTACAGGTCAATGAATATAGCACCGAGGGACTGCTCCGAGGTGGGCTTCAGGCGCGAATTGGGCTGCCACTGTCCCGCCAGTTCGGCTCGGTAGCGCACTTCATGGAACCGCTGCTCGTCGCTCGTGGCTTGGTCGACGCGCGCCCTCGCGGTTCACAGCTCAATGATGAGCGCACCTTGCTCGCGGCGGCGGGCATCGATAGTTCGCTCGGCCAGCGCACCTCGCGGCAAGCACTCGCTCTGACCGTGCGCGGTGGCGCCCTCTCGTACGTGGGTGATCTTCGAGCGGTGGGCGTCGCGCGCGTGAGCGCAGACGCGCGCTGGGTGGGTCTCGCACAATCGCTGGCAACGTTGACGCGAGGGCCATCGTGGGTATCGCTGTCGCGTGCGCGGCTCGGCAAGCGGGACGGTCTGCACCTTCTGTTGCGCGCCGACGGCGCGAGCAATGGCACACCCGGGCGCGCCCGGGTGCTGTTCGATGAGAGCTGGTTCGACCCTGCACGGCCGTTTCTCGACCGCGACGGCTGGAATGCCGGTTCCGAGCTTTCCGTGCCCTGGACTCGCGCGTTCAGTACTACTGCTTCGCTCGATTATGACCTCACGAGTCGCGAGCTGCTCGCGACCTGGGGTGGGTTCGGCTACCGGCATCCTTGTGGCTGTTTGGCAGTGGCAGGCTTCGTGGGCCACCGGGTCGGACGGGAAGGCTTCGACGCCTGGTTGGGGTTCGATCTCGCACCTTGAGGGTGCAGCGCCCGCCTCCGTTGCCTGTTCGCGCGCTTTTTTGGCTTCGTGTTCGCCGCTCCCTGGCGATTCTAGTAACCTCCGTAGCATCGTGCCGGATAGCGAAAAGCCCAACTCGCCCAGCGCAGTGCAAGGATCGCTTCAGGGCTCGACGATTGTCGTCGCAGAAGATGATCGAATCACGCGCGATCTCCTCGCTGGAATGCTCCGTAAGCACGGCTTCGTCGTGGAGACCGTGCCCGATGGTCAAGTGGCCGTGGAGCGCGTCGCCAAGGGCGGGGTCGATCTCGTCTTGCTCGATATCCTGATGCCTCGGCTGTCGGGGCTCGAGGCGTGCCGCCTGTTGAAGGGCATGACCAGCGACACGTTTTTGCCGGTCCTGCTCGTCACCGTCAAAACCGATACCGCGAGCCGCGTGGAAGGCCTCAAGATCGGTGCAGACGACTACGTCTGCAAGCCTTTCGACGAAGCCGAGCTGCTTGCGCGCGTCGAAGCCATGTTGCGCATCAAGCGCCTCCACGATCACGTGGTCGAGGCGCGCGCGCGGCTCGAACAGCTCAGTCTGCACGACGACCTGACCGGTCTGTACAACTACCGCTATTTGCACTCGCGCTTGAACGAGGAATTCAAGCGTGCGGAGCGTTATCACGACCCTCTTTCGTGCCTAGTCGTGGATATCGATCGCCTCCAGGCCCACAATGACGCGGGCGGACGTGAAGCAGGCGACCGCGTGATCTGCTTCGTGGCCGATACGATTCGTCGTTCCGTACGCGAGGTCGACGTCGTGGCTCGCTTCGGCGGTGACGAATTCTTGGTGGTGTTGCCGAGCACGCACTTCGCCGGCTCGGTCACCGTCGCGGAACGCATCTTCCAAGATGCGAACCAGCTTCTCGACGGGTGGGAACAGCGTTCGCCCTTGCCCGTGGCGCTCTCGTTGGGCGTCGCGCTATTTCCGTCTCGTGATGTTCGGACCAAGGATGCGCTGCTTCGCGGAGCTGACGCAGCGCTGCACGCGGCCAAGCGCGATGGCGGGAACAGAATTTGCGTGTATCAACAACAAGGTCACATGTACACGCCAGTGAGCGCTGCGAGTCACACACAAATGGAGGCCCGACTTGGGCGACCGCGCATGGACGGCTCGGGTCGGCGCGCGGATGGACCGAGCGCGCCAGGGGCGAACACTCCCGGCGCGGCTCCGGTTGCACCGACTCAAGCGGGTGTCACGGCTGAGCGCACGGTTCCTCGGAGGAAACCGGAGTGACGCTGTCTGCTCGGCCGCGCTCAGGAGAGATCGGTCAGGTCAAGCTCGAGGAAGCCCCGCCTCGCGTACTCGTCGTCGACGACGAACCCACGCTTCGTCGCACGCTCGCGCGGCTCTTGAACAGCCGCAACATGACCGTGCTCACGGCGGATGATGGCGCGCAGGCGATCGAGCTATTGGGCCGCGAGCAGGTCGACGTGCTGCTCGTCGATTTGATGATGCCCAAGGTCGGTGGGCTCGAACTGCTGGATCACGTTCGCGCGTCGCACGCAGGCGTGGAAGTGATCATGATGACAGCGTTCGGCGACGTAGAGACCGCGGTCAAAGCCGTGCGCGCGGGCGCATACCACTTCTTGACCAAGCCGTTCCGCTCGAACGACGAGGTGGTGCTCACCGTCACGAAGGCTGCCGAGCGAAGGCGGCTCGTCGACCGCGCGCTGCTCCTCGAGAAGCGCCTCGAGCAGATGGAGAAGTTTGGCGAATTGATCGGCAATTCGCCTGCGATGCAAGAGGTGTATCGGCTCGCGATCGGCGTCGCACCCACGTCCTCGACGGTGCTGATTTTGGGCGAAAGCGGCACGGGCAAGGAGCTCACCGCGCGCGCGATTCACGGCCATTCGCCGCGCGTGAACGCGCCGTTCGTGGCCGTGAACTGCTCGGCCATTCCTGTCGATTTGGTGGAGAGCGAGCTGTTCGGGCACGTGCGCGGCGCGTTTACCGGCGCCACCGCGACGCGCGCGGGCCTGTTCGAATCCGCCGATCGCGGCACGCTGTTCCTCGACGAGGTGGGCGATCTACCGCCCTTGGCTCAGGTCAAGCTGCTGCGCGCCTTGCAAGAGGGCGAGGTCAAACGCGTCGGTTCGAATGAGACGCGCATCGTCGACGTGCGCGTGGTCGCAGCCACCAACGTCGATCTGCGAAGTCGAATCACCGCTGGGCGATTCCGCGAAGACCTCTACTACCGTCTGAACGTCGTACCCATCTCGCTACCGGCGCTCCGCGAGCGGCGCGAAGACATCCCGCTGCTCGCGTATCACTTCCTACAGAAGTACGCTTCGCGCTCGAGCAGCCAGGTGAAGAAGATTTCCCCCGAGGCGATGCGCTTGCTGTCGTCTCATCACTGGCAAGGCAACGTGCGTGAGCTCGAAAACGCCATCGAGCACGCGGTGGTGTTCTGTCGGGACGACACCATGACCCCGGCTGAGCTCCCCTTTGGGCGGCCCAGCAACGGCGCTCCGGCCGACCCGACGCACGCGCTGGGCCCAGATCCGGCGGCAGACAGCCTTTCGATGCTGCCTTACAAGGAAGCCAAGGATCGCTCGATGGAAGCCTTCGAAAAATCCTATTTCGAGGGACTTTTGGCGCGCTGTCAGGGCAATGTCTCCGAAGCGGCGCGGCAAGCGGGCCTGGACCGGTCGAATTTTCGACGCGCGGTGAAGCGAGCTGGCGTAAGAGTCCGCGACGACGAATGACGCGCTTGGCGATCCCCACGGGGGGAACCTGTTTCCGGATTTTCGGCCGGACTAGTCCGCGCGCTGCCTGCGTGCTCTGCGGGGCTCTGCTCGGCTTGGCGGGCTTTGCGCACAGCGCGTACGCGCAAGACGCGACCGAAGCGCTCAACGCGGCCGCGAACGCGATGCCGAAATCGGTGCAGACGGTACCGCCACGGCCACGCGCGCTCACGCTCAAGCGTTGCTTGGAGCTCGCGGTCCTGAACTACCCGAAGGTTCAAGAGGCGCGCGCACGGCTCGCGCAAAAGAACGCCCAGCTGGATCAAGCGTACGCTTCGCCGTACAGCGACTTCACCATGACCGGTGGTATCGGACCCGCGCCGACCGTGCGCGGCACTGCCGTGTACAGCCCTGACACGGACAAGGCGTTGACGAGCACCATGAGCGCCGCGTGGCAGCTCAACGTCAGCGGCGCGATTCCACTCTATACCTTCGGCAAGATCACGAACCTGTGGGACGCAGCGAAGCAACAAGTGCGCGTCGGCGAATTCGAGATCAAAAAGGAACAAAACGACGTCAAAGTGAGCGTGCGCCGCGCCTATTATGGCGTGCAACTCGCGCGCGACGCGCTCGCCCTGGTGCGCGAGGCGCTGGATCGCATCGACTCGTACGTGGGCCGGCTGGAAAAGAAAATCAAAGACGGCGACGGTGACGACATCGATCTGCTCAAGATCAAAATGTACCGCGCCGATCTCGAGGTACGCGAGAGTGAAGCCATGCGCCAAGAGGCGGTCGCGCTTGCCGGTCTTCGCTTTCTCACCGGAGGTGGCCCGGATGCCGACGTCATGGACGCGCCGCTGCACCAGAACAGCCATCGCCTCGGCCCCATTTCGCGCTACTTGTCGGCTGCTCGCCTGTATCGTCCGGAAGTAAACATGGCGCGAGCCGGTGTGTTGGCACGTGAGGCACAGGCGCGAATCGAGCGCGCCAAGTTCTTCCCCGACTTGGCGGTCGGCCTGAATTTCGGCTACTCCGCGGCCCCGCAAGTCGAAGACCAAAAGAACCCCTTCGTCAAAGATAGCGCCAATTACCTCAGCTACGGCGCGGCCCTAGTTTTCCGCTACAAGCTCGATTTCTTGCCGCAATCCGCGCGCCTCGCGCAAGCCAACGCGCAGCTCGAAGAGCAGCGCGCGACCGAGCGCTACGCCCTGGGCGGCGTCGGAACCGAAGTCGAAGTCGCCTTTCGCGAAGCCGAAGACGCCGCACGCCGTCTCGACGCTTATGCGCGCGCTGCCTCGTACGCCAAACAGTGGCTCGTCCAAATCCAAGAAGGCATCGACGTCGGCACCTACGACGACCAAGACGTCGTCGATCCCGCCCGCGAATACGCGATGAAACGCTTCCTCCAAATGAACGCTACGTTCGACTACAACGTCGCGCTCGCCAAACTCGCCCAAGCCTGCGGCTGGGACTTCGTCACCGGCGACGACGAATGACCGCACCCCGGGTGAGGTCACTTTTGACCCAGCCGTGTCGATTTCGAAGAGCGGTCGCCACGCATCGAGAACGACGCGCCCTAGGAGGTGCGTGGCTGGAATGCGAGCGCCCCCAACAAACCAACTCGGCGGTGTTTGCTCGGCGGGTTGGAGAGGTAGGGGGCGATAGACGCGATTCGCGCTCTCAGTCGTCGTCGCCCGAGTCGCTGTCCGAGTCCGAGTCGGAATCCGAGTCCGAATCTTCCATCTCGGAGTCGAGGTAGAGATCGGACTCGTCGTCGCGAGCGGTGGCGGCGGCGACGATCGCGGAGGTCGGCTTTTCCGGCTTCTCCGGCTTTTCTTCGCCGGGGTTTGGCGGGGAAGAAGAGCGCGACTTGGTGGCGTCGTGCTCTTCGATCTTCTTTTCGATGCTGAGCAGCGCGTTCATGATCGACTCGCTGGTCATCGAGACGATCACGGGCAGTTGGCCCTTGAGCGCTTCATAATAACGCTGGCGCTCGGTCGAGTGAATGATCGCCGGGGGATGGCCGGCGCGCATCAACAGCACGTTCATCAGCAGGCGCGAAACCTTGCCGCTGTCTTGCGGGAAGGGGAACACGCGCAGCAAGTCGTAATGCACGCGGGCGGCGATGCGGATCGGGCTCTTTAGCTTCTTCGGCTCGGGGCCGTTCAGCCAGTCGATGACCTGGCGCGCTTTGTAGGCGATCTTATCGGGCGCGGCGTACTCGTGGAAGTACAGGCGGTGTTGCGGAATGTCCTTACGGTACTTGACCGTTTTCACGTCGCCTTCCTCCGGATGGAGGATGCAATAGATCTTCTTGATCGTATCGACGTTGATCGGGACGCGCTTTTTCTCGGAGAGCTCGCGCACGTAGTCGATCGCTTGGCGATGACGGCGAATCTCATCGCACACGGGCTGTAGGCCGGAGTCGGCCACGACGCTCATGTTCGGATCGATTGCGGTCTTCAACTCCTGGAAGGTGTAGACCACACCCTCCAGCGCGCTGTCGTGATAAACCCACGACATTTCGAAGCTTTCGCGGTATTCACGCTGGAACTGCTCGTCCATGCCGTTCAAGCGCTCGTTGATGAGCGCCCAGCGCTCTTCAATCGAAAGGGCTGGGGCAGGGGGCGGCTGGGGCGCCGCTGCGACCGGCACCGGAGCGTGAACTGCCGCTCGCGGCGGATCCTGCGCGATCTCGGCTGGGAGCCGCACGCCGAGCAGGCGCTGGTTTTCTTCGTGACGGCGCGTGGTGCCCGATTGATTGGGGATGGTGTCGGGGCGGTACTGGCGAGTGGTGACGCCTCGGCCGATGCCATCACCGCGTTGGGCACGTTTGCTGGCGCGGGCGACCTTGCCCTCGAGCGCACGGCGGGCGGCCTCGCGTTCGGCGCGAATGCGCTCGCGTTCAGCCTCTTTCGCCTTGCGATACGCTTCACGCTCGGCGTCTTTGGCCTTCTTTTCTTCGTCTTTGAGGCGCTTGGCCTCTTCGCGAGCGGCGTCGCGCTCGGCGATCTTTTGAAGCCGCTCGGCTTCCTTTTCGCGGCGGATGCGCTCGCGTTCAGCCTCTTTGGCGGCCAGAGCGGCGGCGCGGGCGGCCTTTTGCTCGGCCTCTTTGCGCGCCTTTTCCTTTTCGCGCTCTTTGAGCTCGAGGGCTTTGGCTTTCTCGCGCTCTTTCAGTTCGCGCTCTTTTTCCTTGGCCTTGAGCGCTTTTTCGCGTTCGGCAGCCTTGGCTTTGGCGGTTTTTTCGCGTTCAGCCTCTTTGCGGGCGCGGTCGGCGTCTTTGGCCTTCTGCTCGCGCTCTTTTTCTTTGGCTTTGGCGGTTTTTTCGCGCTCGGCCTCTTTGCGCGCCTTTTCCTTTTCGCGCTCTTTGAGCTCGAGGGCTTTGGCCTTCTCGCGCTCTTTCAGTTCGCGCTCCTTTTCTTTGGCCTTGAGCGCTTTTTCGCGTTCGGCGTCCTTGCGCGCGTTGCCGGCCTTGACGGGCTTTTTCTTACCAGCGGGCGCTTTGCTAGCGACCTTCGCGGTTTTCTTCTTGCCCGTGGACTTCGGCTTCGCGGCCGGCTTCTTCTTGGCCACCGGCTTTCGAGGGCTGGGGGCCGCCTTCGCCTTGGCGCGGGCTTTCTTCGGAGTAGCTTTCTTTCGGACGGACATCGCGGAAATCAGCGGAAACGAGATTTAGGGCTAGATCTGTACCCAGCCCGTCCAAGCGAACACAGGGCGCTCCCTCGTACCAGGCCGCCTGCGAGCCGGAATTCGAGTCGGAGGCAGGGGGACCGCAGTCCCTCAGAGCAAAGCCCTGGGCAACCTAATCGGCTCGTGTGCAATCCGTCAAGGACGACCTGCGAACTCTGTGGGAAGTCGTTCGACCGGCCCGGCCGTGCAAACGCAGACTCCGCTCAGGAGAACGCGTAGTCCGGGAAGATCTCGCTGTTGACGAGAGGACGATTGCGTTCGGTGAGCACTTCGACGCCGGCCTCGGTCACCAGCACGGTGTGCTCGAATTGGGCCGAAAGTGAGCCATCCGCAGTCACCGCGGTCCAATCATCATCCAAGACATCGACTTCCCATCCGCCAATATTGACCATTGGCTCGATGGTGAAGGTCATTCCGGGTTTGAGGCGTTCGCCTTTGCCCCAACGGCCGTAGTGAGCGACCTTTGGCTCGTCATGGAATTTTCGGCCGATGCCGTGCCCCACGAAGTCGCGCACGACCGAGCAACCCTGACCCTCGACGAACTCCTGAATCGCCGCGCCGATGTCCCCGAGGCGGGCGCCAGGGCGCACCTGAGCGATGCCGAGCGCGAGACCCCGCCTGGCGACTTCCACCACGCGCTTGGCGGGTTCACTCACTTTGCCAACGTAGAAGGTGGCCGACGTGTCCCCGTGAAAACCTTTGTAGAGATGGGTGACGTCGATATTGATGATGTCGCCATCGCGTAGCGCACGCTCACTGGGAATGCCGTGGCAGACGACCTCATTGATCGAGGTACACACGCTCTTCGGAAAACCCTTGTAGTTGAGTGGGGCAGGGCGCGCGCCTTGTTTGAGAGTGTGATTGTGTACGAACGAGTTGATCTCGTCCGTCGTCAACCCGGGGCGGACGATCTCACCGACAGCGGACAAAGTCTCTGCGGCCAACCGCGAGACCTCGCGCATGGCGTCTATTTCGGCTTGCCCCTTGATCTCGACGGCTGAACTTCGAAAATGCATTGTGGTTCGCCCTGGAGCGTATCACTTCTTGGCTGCCGCCGCCGCACGTTCTGTGGCCGCAGCGGCGGCACGGATGTTTTGAATTCTCGCCTGGAGTTCCGGCGTGTTCGGCTCTCCGTGAAAGTGCATCACTCGCTCGCCTGCGGCGGAGCGATAGTCTCGCGTCATCAGCAATAGCTCACGCCCGACCCAGGCGCCGCCGACGCGATCGAGCCAGTGAAAAGATGGATCTTTGCCGGAAATAGTCAACGAAACCTGGGCTGGAGGCGTTGGCCCCGCCAGGCCAGCGAGCGTGCGCAAGGTCACCTCGTAGCGGCGGTTGGTGCCCACGCTGCCTTCGCGCGAGATCGTGGCGACCTTGACTAGCGAGATTCTGTGCGCGGCCCGCACTCGGTCTTCGAAACGCGGATCGTCCCCGGCAGTGCCTGGCACGAACGCAGTCTCGAACAGGTGCCCAGAAAAAGCGTCATCGAGTAACGCCGCGTCTTCCGCGCCGTATGCCGGCAAATGCGATGGGTCGTTCGGTGGTGGCGGCTTCGCGCACGCAACGGCAATCAGCGCGCAGGCGCCAACCAGCAATGCGTGAGCCGCAAAGCGTCCGCTCATTGGCGAGCGACGACTCGCGATCGACGCGTGCTTTGACTTAATTGAGGAGTACCCTCGTCCAACTGTTCGCTTGAGTGACTCGACAGACAAGTGATACGCTCTTGCGCCGCTAAGCGGCGGGTACGCTCAAGGATTTCCGGAGGATAGCAATGAGGCCGAGACTGTTCGTCACGCTTTTCGCGCTGGGTATGGCATCGTCGACGCTCGTCGTCGAGCCCCGAGTCGCCGAAGGCAAGGACAAACCTGCCGCGAGTTCAGCGGGTACGATCGAAAAAGCGACTGCCCTGTCGCCCAAGGGCCTCCGTTGGGGCTTGACGCTGGAAGGCGTGGCCAAGGTTTACGACAAGGTGTTCGAGGAGGAGTACCTGCCGCTGCTCAAGAAGGCATCCCCCGGACAAGAGATGCAGGGGCTCGAAGACGAGCAGAAGACCAAACAGGGGATTCTGCGCCGCGGCCGCATCGACTTCGGAAACATCCCCACGGGCGTCGACCAATCACCGCTGAAGGGTGAATACAGCTACAACAATGCCGAGAGCATGGCGACGCTGAGGCTCCGCAGCGGAACCGAGCGGCATTTCTTCTTCTTCAGCGACAAGCTGTGGAAGGTCTATGACGAGCACAAGCTGACCAAGGGCGGCACGCTGGGCGAAAATTTCGCAGAGGCCACCAAGGTCCTGTCCAAGCGCTTCGGCGTGGCGGGCAAGCTCGTTCCCGCTGACTACGACAAGGGCCAGCCGTACGACGAGATGCAATGGCGCGATCCCGAAAAAACCATTCGCGCGATCGATCGCGGCAACGTGCTCGGTATGGTCTATGCCGACCGCACGGTCGCGGATAACCTCTCCCAGTACCGCAAGAACAAGCCTGAAGACTTGCACGCGATGGACAAAGACGTCGCCGCCGCCACGGCGCATCCCCCGACCTACGCCGGCAAGCCAGAAGAAAAAGAGAAGCCCGCCAAGGGCAAGAAGTAGCGCTCGTTCGCCGGTCCGCCGCCGTTGGCTCGGCGGCGCCGGCGTTCAGCCAAGGCGGGAAGCGCCGACCGGTATCAGCGGACCTGACGTGAGTGTCAGGATGATCCCCGGTACAGCGGCAGCCAGCGGCGGCTCGAAAATTCGGCGACGCACCAGGGTGTTACCCGGGCAGCCCGCGAAGCGCCCCGTGACGTGGAGCGAAACCCCCGTTTCCTCTACGGAAACCAGGTATAGGTCGCCGCCGTCCGCTTGGACCAGGGGTGCCAGCACCTCCCGAGCGATCCGCACAATCTCGTCTTTACCCGCTGCCATTCCGAACCCACAAGTTACCACGACGCTTGACCAGACCGCGAGGCTTACTCTAGGTTCCCGCCCGCTTCAGGGTCGACGGGTACTTTGCTCGCTCTCTCTGTCCGCTGTCTCCGTCTCTTTTCTCCCAGCTCCCCGCGCCGCTGGCAGCTGGGCCGCCTGGTGCTAACGTTCGGTTAGTCCGGGCTTTCACGCAATAATCGAGGATAGTATGGCTGTTCACATTCGCCTTGCCCGCCACGGCACCAAAAAGGCTCCCTTTTTCCGTATCGTCGTTACCGATCATCGCAACCCCCGTGATGGCAGTCACCTCGAAAATATCGGCACTTTTCATCCCGCGAATGAAGGCGTGCTGAATCTCGATCGCTCGCGCCTCGAATACTGGCAGTCCAAGGGCGCTCAGCCGTCGCACACGCTCAGCAAGCTCTTGAAGAAGAATCCGGCAACGCCCGCTCAACCCTGAGTGAGTGTCCGCGGTTCGGGGTGCTTTCCCTCCGCCTTATTTCCCCATCCTGCACCTACTCGGGCGCTCGTCGCCCGACCGAAACCGGAGCCGCCGAGTTATGGCCCTCAAGGAACTGATTACAACGATCGCCCAGGCTTTGGTCGACGACCCCGACAGCGTCGAGGTGACCGAAATCGAGGGAGATCACAATTCGCTGATCGAACTCAAGGTCGCCAAGAGCGACATCGGTAAGGTCATCGGTAAGGACGGGCGTACCGCTCAGTCCATGCGTACGATTTTGACCGCCGCTTCGACGAAAATCGGTCGGCGTGCTCATCTCGACATCGTCGATTAGTCCGCAATCGAGCACGCACTCTGCAGATGTCGCGAGCGGGTGAGCCGTCGGTAGACTCGCCGGCGTTGGAGGTCGGGCGGGTCAGCAAGGCCCACGGCATCACCGGCGAGCTACGCATCGTTCCGCATTGGGAGTCCAGTGATGCGCTCGATCAGGTCGAGCAGATCTGGCTCACGCAAAGCGGGAAGCGCACCGCGTATGCGGTGGAGCGCGCGCGAGCCGTGCCCAAGGGCTACCTGGTCAAGCTGCGCGGCATCGACGACCGCAACGCGGCTGAGGCGGTCCAGGGAGCGCTGGTCAGCGTCGCGCGCAATGCACTCGCCCCGCTCGAGCCCGGCGAGTATTACTTGGTCGATCTGATCGGTGCGAAGGTGATCGGGCCGGATGGCGAGATCGGTGAAGTCACTGATATTGCGTCGCATCCCACGGTCGACGTGATCGTCGTTCGCCTCGCTGATGGCACGAGCGCCGAGCAGCCGCTTTCGGAGCCTTGGCTCTCGAGCGTCGATATCGCCGCCCGCCGGGTGATCCTGAGTTCACTCGACGGGCTCATGTAGCTCGTCATGAAACTCGCGATTGTTACCCTTTTTCCGGAGCTATTCGGCTCGTTCTTCGAGCTGAGCTTCGTCGGTCGCGCGGTGGCTTCGGGCACACTGAGCGTGCACCTGGAGCCGATGCGCAAGCACGGCCTAGGCAAGCATCTGAGCGTCGACGATACGCCCTACGGTGGCGGTTCGGGCATGGTGATTCGCCCGGACACCGCGGTGGCCGCGATCGAGGCGGCCGAGGCGGCGCTCGCCTCGAGTACCCGGCCGCATCGCGTGCTGCTCACCCCGCAAGGGCAGCGCTTCGGCCAAGCCACGGCCCGCGCGCTCGCCACGCACGAGAGTCTGATTCTGATTTGTGGTCGCTATGAAGGCTTCGACGAACGAGTCCGCAGCTTCGTCGACGAAGAGCTGTCGCTGGGGGATTTCGTGTTGACTGGTGGAGAAGTGGCGGCCATGTGCGTGGTCGAAGCGTGTATTCGTCTGTTGCCTGGAGTGCTCGGCAACGCTGACTCGACCAGCGAAGAATCGTTCAGTCTCGAGTGTGGCGGATTGCTCGAATATCCGCAGTACACACGCCCGGTGAGCTTTCGCGATCTGGAGGTCCCGGAGATTCTGCGCAGCGGCGATCACGAAAAGGTGCGCGCGTGGCGAACCGCCGCATCTCGCGAGCGGACGCTCACGCGCCGACCGGATTTGCTGCGCGCCCCAACGAAGCCGCGCGGCGAGGACGAGTCGTGAGGCGCGTCGCAGCCGCGCTCGTGCATCACCCCGTGTATGACCGCGCGCGCGCCGTGGTCACCAGCGCGATTACGAATTTGGATCTGCACGACATCTCGCGCAGTTCGCACACGTACGGATTGAGCGATCTGTTCATCGTGCACCCCGTTGCTGCGCAGCGCTTGCTCGCCGAGCGCGTACGCGAGCATTGGATCAGTGGTTCCGGCGCGCGGCGCATTCCCGACCGCACCCCCGCGATTAGCTTGCTGCGTGTGGTGCCAACGCTCGATGACGCTTTGAGCGAACTCGGCGAAGGCGCACGGCTATGGGTCACGAGTGCCAGGGGGTCGGGCGATCTCTTGGACTACCCAGCAGCCCGCGCCGAACTGGCGCTCGAGGGACCGCCGGTGCTGATCGTGTTCGGCACCGGCTGGGGCCTCGCTGATTCGATCACCGCGCGTGCTGATGTTCGCTTGGCCTCGATCCTCGGTCGTCGCGAAGACGGCTACAATCACCTGAGTGTGCGCGCCGCTGCCGCGATCATTTTCGATCGTCTGCTATCTCGTCAGCGCTGACCAGGGGCGACTTTTTCCCGGCCAGAATCTGCACAACTTCGGGCGTGCGTACGCCCTTTTCCAACCATTCGAAGAGCGGCGGCAAAATCACGAGCCCTCCTGGCTTCGCGCGGCGCAGCTCGACCAATGCGACGCGCGCTGGCGCCTTCGCGTCCGCGTGTACCAAACGTAGGCGCTTAGGGATCAGCTTCACTCGTGCAGCGGAGGCCAAGAAATAACTGAGCTCGCGGGCTGGGTACACGAAGGCGGCGCGACTGCGCGCACCGCTGAGTGCCGCGGCCGCTGCGCTGATGAACGGGCCGAGTTCGCCAAAGCGGGCGCGGGTCTTCTCTGCGTCAGGACCCAAGCGCGCGTGGTCGGGATCGAAGAAGGGCGGGTTCGAGACGACCAAGTCCGCGGCGTGCCGCAATGCTTCCGGCAACCCCAGCGCGAGATCGCGAGCGATGCACTCGCCGTGCAAGCCGGCTGCGCGTGCGTTTTCGCCGGCGAGCGCGATGAGCGAGGCCTCACGCTCCACCAGCGCAAAACGCGTTGCGACCCCCAAATGGTGCAGTCCTAGCGCGACGGCGCCGACGCCAGCCCCTAGATCGACAGCAAGATCTGCTCGCCGTCCGTGTGCCGCGAACGCCGCCAAGAGCAGCGCATCCACGTTGACGCGGTACCCACGGGCCGGCTGGCGTAGGGTGACCGCCCCGTCGTACAGGGTATCCGTGGTGATTGCCGCCCCGGGGTCGTTGGGCTCGCTTTTCGAGCCGCTGTTATTCATGGGCGCGCCCGCCATAGCCCGACTGTCGTGTGTTCCAGACGGTTTCTCAAGCGCAGCCCCGCAAAAAACGTCGTCTGGGGCTTGCCGCACGGCTCTCGGCATGACACGGGAACGTGCTCATTGGCCCGAGCCCTCCGTCCAGACAGCGCCTTCTTGAGGCGCCTCGCTTACGCAGGCGCGCGCTTTGGCCCCCGTTTCGTGATCGAACACAGTCCCAAATTCTTCGGTACCGCTTTCGCTTTGGCCCTGCCGGAGACGCGCCAGCGGGTATTGCATAACTTGCGCCGAGTCAAAGGTCCGCGTTCATTCTTGAGTGAGCAACGCGACGTCGTGCAGACCTTTACCAGCTATGCTTCGTGCTTGGCCGAATCTCTGGGCATCGATCGAGCTGATGGCCAAAACACGCAGTTGTCGTTGCTCGGACGCGACCACTTACGCGAGGCGTTGGCGCATGGGCGGGGCGTGATCTTGGTCACGGCTCACATCGGCCCTTGGGATTGCGCCGCTCGTTTGCTCGCGAAAGATTTCAGCGCGGACGTGATCGTGGTGATGCTCGCCGAGCCCGACGAAGCGGCTCGCAAAGTTCACGACGCCGTGCGGCAACGAAGCGGCGTGCGGGTGATGCACGTGGGCGACCACCCGCTGGACGCATTGCCGTTGCTCCGGCACGTGCGGGGTGGGGGAGTGGTTGCGATTCAATTGGATCGCGCAGCTCCGGGTGGCCGCGCGCTGGCGGTCGAGCTATTCGGCAGTGAAGAATCGCTGCCGGAGGGGCCGTTTCGTCTGGCCGCGCTGTCAGGCGCACCCGTGGTGCCCATTTTTGCGCACCGTTTGGGCTATTTCCGTTACGAATTCTCGATCGAAGCGCCGATTTGGGTCAGCCGCCAAGCGACTCCCGCCGAGCTTCAATCAGCCGCCGCTAGCGCTGCACAATCGATGCAATCCTTCATTTCGCGCCACCCGACCGAGTGGTTTCACTTCGCAAACTAATCATGCAGTTATTCGTTGGTAGACACAATCTCGAGGGCGACATCGCCCGCTACGCGTCGCGCTTCAACCTGCTCGAGGTGCGGGCGGACGCGACTAATCTGCCGCGCGGAGCGCGCTTGGCAGATTGGCGGAAGCGCGTGCCGGCTGAGTTCGCATTCAGCGTCGTGCTCCCGCGTCGCGTTGGTCAGTTCGAATCGAGTGCGATCGAACTCGGGCGCACGCTGGAACTCGCAGACGCGTTGTCGGCCAAGTGGCTTTTGCTGCAGACCCCGGGACAAGTCGGGCCGAGTGCTCGCATGCGCGAGCGCTTGAGCAAGCTGTTCGAAGCCGTGGCACACGACGAACGACGCATTGCCTGGGAGTCACGCGGTGTGTGGGAAGACGAGCAGAGCGAAGAGTTTGCGGCCGAGCACGGCGTGACCGTCGTGCGCGACGTGACGCAAGCCGAGCCGCCCGCGGGTGACTGCGTGTACACGCGCCTGCTGGCGCTCGGTGATGGCGTGCAATTGCGCGCGAGCGCTGCCACTCATGTGGCGGAGGCAATCGCCGATCGCGAGGAAGCCTACGTGGTGATCGAAGGTCATGGCGCCGAGAATGCAGCCAAGGTGCTGCGCCAGGAGCTCGCAGAATGAGGCTGCGCGCGCTCGCGATCTCCAACGACCCGATCGCCGAAGAAGCAGCAGTCGCTCAGCTGGGCCAAGGCGGCTCTGCGGTCGGCGCCGTGTTGGCCGGCTATTTTGCGGCGGCTGGTGGCTATTCCGGCGTATTGCTCTCGCCGCTGACGATCTTGGTGGCAGGGATCGGAGCAGGAGGTCGCGCGTTCGACGGACGCTTGCGTCAGCCGGGGCTCGGTACCAAGCGTCCTCGCGGTTTCTTAGCTGACGAGCCGATTCCGAGCGCAGCGCGGATCGCCGTCCCGGGTTCGGTTGCCGCCGCTGCGGTGGCCAACGCGTATGACGGCGCCAAGTCGCTGGGCTCGCTGGTCAAGCACGGCATTTTGCGCGCCGAGCGCGCCGGCGCCGACGGCCGTGCAGAAGTCTTGGGACGCGTGCGCTCGCTCGGACAAACCGCGTTTGCCGAGCAGGCCTTCTCGCGTCCGTTCTTGCGCCTTGCAGGCCCGAGTGAAGGGGGCCTCGTGACGCCATCCGATCTCACCAACGTGACGGATATCGATCACGCGGCGACCACGCGCAATGCGGCTGGCTCCGACTTCTTGGAGGCACCCTGGGCAGACAGTTCGGCAAGCGAGCCGCTGCCGGCCGAGCTCGGCATCGGCGCCGTGGTGTGCGCGGTCGACGTGCGGGGCGTGTTTGCAGCGGCTGCCTACTTCCGTCCCTCGGACGGCCTCGAGATCGATGATTTGGCCCTGCTAGCGCCATTCGTCGCTGTGCCCACGCAGCGCGGCGTGCCGCGCCAAACCCCGGGTAGCCCTCTGCCCGCGCCGGCGCCAATCGCGGTCCGCTGCAATGAAGCCGGAGTGCCGATCGAAGTATGCGCAGAGCCCGGAGCGCGCGCGCTCAGCTTCGGTAGTCCGCCGCGGTTATCGATCGCGCGCGACCCAATCTCGCGCGAAGTCGTCAGTCAACGCCGCTGAGCGCGCCAACGCAGAGTCGCTGTCTTCAGCAGGCGAGGCCTCGGGCGTGCAAAACCGCGCCTCGAGCTCGGGTCGAAAAAACGAACATAGGCGGCAACATCTCGTGGACGATTGCCGCCAGTCGAAGCTCGCCCCCGTGGCGAGGGGTGTGTCGTGGCGCGTTCGCCTCTACGGCGAACGGGCGTGACTCGCTCGCCTTGCGGCGAACGGGCGTGACTCGCTCGCCTTGCGGCGAGCGAGGGCTCACGCAACCTTGGCGCCGTGCTTCTTCGCGAACTCGAGCAAGCCGATCTTGTCGACCGTGCGGAGATCGCTAGTGGTGAGCTTGAGGGTGACGTGACGCCCGAGCTCCGGAACCCAGAGCCGGCGGCGCTGCACGTTCACGTGCTGCCAGCGCGGCGTCTTGATGTTGGAGTGCGAGACGTTGTGAGCGGCGAGCTTGCGCTTACCGGTAATTTCACTGCGGGCCATTGAGGGCGCGCAACCTAGCTCAGGGTGACCGGCTGTTCAAGTATCACTTACTCAAACGAGCGAAAGCTGACCCAAAGCCTCGGTCACTGTCCGGCAGAAGCTCTTCAAGTTATCGAAATCGCGAGGCTTTTTGGTGAGAGCTTGCTCGTCCATGTAGAGCCGTCGGGCGAGCTCGATCTGAATCGCGTGCACGCGATCTTTCGGGCGCCCGTAGTTCGAGGTGGAAAAACCGCCACGATAAGGCTCGTCGTGCGCGACGCTGAAGCGGAAGGCTGCGGCTTGTCGGTCGACCAAGCGGAGCACTTGTTCGGAACACGTGCTCCGGCCGCGTGAGCCAGGCACGACGTCCGCGCGCTCGCGACCGGGATCGATGTGGCCCTCGCGCCCGCGGCTCGGCATCGAGTGCCCGCAGAGCAAGATCGCAAAACCGAACTCAGTCACACGCTGCGCAAGCAGTGCTTGCAGAGTCTGGTGGTAGGGGCGGTAGATCCGCACCAAGCGCCGCTCCAGTTCGGCGAACGGCAACGGCCTGAGCAATGCGGGACGATTGTCGGTCGTGACGCGCCAGATGACGCCGTGCGGAGCGGAGCGCGCGCTGCCTCCCTCGACAGTGAGCGGGTCGACGTCCGTCTCCGCGCGATTCAGATCGCACACGTAGCGACTCACGTGTGAAACGAGCAGCGTCGCGCCAACGTCTGGCGCATCCGCGTACAGATCGTCGACGAACAGATCCGCGTCTCGACCGAGGGATTGCGCGGGTGCGATCAGCGTCGCCATCGACTCGGGATCGACGCTCAGCCCTGCGTGCGGAACCTCGACGACTACCGGTGTGCGAGCGGTGCGAGGTTCATGGACGGAGAAAAACACCCATGTTTTGTAGCACAGTTACCGAAAGCCGGATCCGGCCCGTTTCGCCGTCGGTCAGGCGCGTGGGTGCGAACGGCGGTGAGCATTTCGCACATGATCCCCGCTCACGTGCGTGTAGATTTCGGTGGTCGTTACGCTGGCATGTCCGAGCATCGTTTGTACGCTTCGGAGGTCGGCGCCGCCGGTCAGTAGGTGGGTCGCAAATGAATGCCGCAGCTGGTGAGGATAGACGCGCCCTCGAATGCCAATCCCGCGCGCGTAGCGCCCCACGATCTTCCAAAAACCCTGGCGCGTGAGCGCACCCCCGCGCGGTGAAGGAAAGAGCACGTCGGGTCCCGGTTTGTGTTGGCGAATCGCGCCGGCAGAGCCAGCCTCGGAGCGCACCCTCAGGTACTCCTGCAGATGGTCGAGTGTGAGGTTTCCGAGCGGCACTAGGCGACGTTTGCCGCCTTTGCCGAAAGCTGAAACGACACCGCGACTCAAATCGACGTCCCCCGCAGTGAGTCCGACGAGCTCGCTGACCCGCAGCCCGGCCGCGTACGTGACGCTCAGCATCGCTCGATCGCGCAGGCCGCGCAGGGTCGAGAGATCGGGCGCCGCTAGAAGGCGAAGCACTTCGGCCTCGCTGAGCGTTCGCGGTAGGCGACGACCAAAGCGCGGGCGTGCCGAGAGCTCGGTCGGATCCGAAGTGAGTACGCCTTCGCGGAGCAAGAATTTCATGAGGCCGCGTGCGGCGGACAAATGACGTGCCGCGCTGCGCGCCCCGAGTCCTTCGAGCGCCAAGCGCTTCAACCAACCGCTGATCGTGCCCAAATCCACCGCGTCGGCCCGGTTGATGCCCGATTCCTCGGCAAATGACAGGAGTTTGTTCAGGTCCCGCCCGTACGCCTCGAGCGTGCGAGGCGATAGCGCTCGCTCCACCCGCAGGTGATTCAGGTACGCTTCAACCAGACCTTCGAGCGTCACGAGGACTAGCGTAACCCCGCGCGCTGCGAGGGGCGAGTTTCGGGTCAGGCGCTGGTCGCGGCGAGCAACTCTCGCAGCCGGGCTTCTGGCTGGTGCTCCCGCATCAATGCCTCGCCGATCAATGCGGCGTCGGCCGTAGATGCTGTAACGCGCTGGACGTCCTCCGGACGGGCAACACCGGACAGATGCACGCGGGTGACCGATGCGGGGAGGTCTGCCAGGAGGCGCGTCGGGCGTCCGGCGTCCATGGCCAATGTGTCGAGATCGCGCGCGTTCACACCGATCAAGGTGCCGCCGGCCGCGAGTGCCATTTTAGATTCTTCCTCGTTCACGACTTCGAGGAATGGTTCGAGCTTTCGTTCGCGTGCCGCGCGCGTGAGTTGGTTCAAGCGTTCTTCGCTCAAGCAACGCACGATCAAGAGTACGGCGTCAGCGCCATAGGCGAGGGCGGCGTCGAGCTGGCTCTCGTCGATCACGAATTCCTTGCACAAGAGCGGGAGATCGCAGGCCGCGCGAGCCTCGGCCAAGTGTGCGAACCCGCCGTCGAAGTAGCTCGTGTCGCACAGCACGCTGATCATGCTCGCGCCCGCGCGCTGATAGGCGCGCGCCCGTTCAGTCACTGAAAGGACCGTGGACAGCGGACCCGCGGAAGGCGAACGGAATTTGATCTCGGTGATGAGCTTGAGGCGATTGTCCGTTCGGCGCAGCGAGAACACGCGGGGTCCTGGCGCTGGGGGCAGGCGTTGAGCGCGCAGTGCCGGAAGTTCAGCCTGCTTCGTGGCCAAAATGCGGGCGAGTACTCCGGAAGTGCCTCCGTTCATCGCGCTCATTTGGCCGACTCCGTGCGGCGCGCGTTGGCCGCGCGGCGCAAGCGTTGGAGTGACTCCGCGGCCGCGCCGGACTCGAGCGCCGCACGCGCGCGTACCGTCGCCGCCTTGGGTTCGATATCGAGCGCAACCACGAGCGCGGCCGCCGCGTTCAACAAGATCGCGTCACGCGCCGGATGCGCTTCGTTTTTCAAAATCGCTTCGAGCACGCGCGCATTGTGTGCTGGATCGGCGCCATCGATGGCGCCCGCAGGGCTGCGGGGCAGCCCGAAGTCTTCAGGAGTGAGGCTGAACTCGCGCACACGCCCAGCGGCCACCTCGCTCACGCGCGTCGCGGCGAAGGGGCTCATCTCGTCCAGCCCATCTTCACTGCGCACGACCCATGCGCGCGTGGCGCCGAGCTCAGCCAGGGCCCCCGCGAGCTGCGGGCGAATCGTATCGTCGAACGCGCCGATGAGTTGATGCGTGGCGCCCGCGGGGTTTGCGAGCGGACCGAGGCAATTGAACAACGTGCGCACGCCTAGCTCGCGCCGGACGGGCATCACATGGCGCATGGCCGGGTGGTGCGCTTGCGCGAACAGAAACGCGATTTGCGCCTCGGCCAACACTTCCGCCTGTCGGGCGCCAGCGATGTCCAACGGGATGCCAAGTGCTTCGAGCACATCGGCGCTGCCCGCGCGGCTCGTTGCGGCGCGATTGCCGTGCTTGGCCACGGGCACGCCGGCCGCCGAGGCGATCAGCGCAGCGCCTGTCGACAAATTGAGGCTGGCCGAGCCATCCCCGCCCGTGCCGCACGTGTCTAGCAGGACCGAGTAGCTGTGAGAGACCGGGATCATCGCGGCGCGCATCGCGGAGGCAGCGGCGGCGATCACCGCCGCTGTCTCGTTGCCCGTATGGCGGAGCGAAATCAAGAAGCCCGCGATGCTCGCCGGGCTCCACGCGCCAGCGAACATGGCGTCGAACACGCGTCGCACAGTCGCCGGCGAGAGCCCATTGGGCCCGGTCATCTCCGCAAAAACTTCGTTGAATTTAGGGATTTCAGTGCTCACAGCGAGCCGAGCCAGTTCTCGATCAGGCGCAAACCGTGATCAGTAAGAATCGATTCCGGATGAAATTGCACGCCTTCCACCGCGAGCTTTCGGTGCCGAAGGCCCATGATTTCGCCCTTTTGCGTGCGCGCGGTGACCTCGAGCACGTCGGGGAAAGTCGATTCCTCGACGATCAATGAATGGTAACGCGTGGCTTCGAAGGGTGAGGGGAGCCCCTGGTAGATGGTGCGCCCATCGTGCGTGATCCCGGAGGTTTTCCCGTGCATTAGCTCGGGGGCGCGGATCACGTTGCCGCCAAAGGCCTGGCCAATAGCTTGGTGACCCAGACACACACCGAAGATCGGGAGCGTGCCGGACAGCTGCTCGATGACGGACAGCGTGACCCCTGCCTCATCCGGATTGCCGGGGCCCGGCGAGAGCAACACTCCATTCGGGCGCGCCTCGCGGATCTGGTCGACCGTTACCCGGTCGTTCAAGCGCACATCGCACTCGCCCCCCAGGCTCTCGATGTACTGCACCAAGTTGTAAGTAAAGGAGTCGTAGTTATCGACGACCACGACGCGAGTTTTCACGGGGTAAGCGTTGCACCCACGCCTCGCTCGGTCAATGGTCTCGGCGCGCGATCTGCGGTGCTGCGCCAAACCTTTAATGTGAGTGGCGTGCTCGCAGGCACCGAACCCGCGTGCATTCAATGATGTGCACTGTTACTGATTTTGAAGCTTGCCGATAATCAAGCGGGCCGCTAGTGTGCCGGCCGGTTCGCCGTGCGCGGGATAGCCATTTTCCCGCTCATTTCCAGCAATTAAGTTACCGTCAGTGACGAGTCTCCGATGGAAAATAAGCCCAAGATCGATCTGAAGTCACGCCTCGGAAAGAAGACCGTCAGCACGCCAGCGGTCGGTTCGGTTCCGCCACCCGCCGCTGTCGGCTCGCCGAGGCCTTCGGTGCCCGTAGCCAACCCCAGCCGTGTTCCGGCGCCGCCCTTTGCGTCGGCCCAACAAGCCGCCGCCGTTCCGCGCGTCGACGCGTCGAACCCGTATGGGGCCATGGCGCCTCAGGCCGCGCCAGTGCGTGCCGAGCCGGCGGCGATCAAGATTGAGATGGACGATGAGTTCATGGCCGCCCAAAAGAAGGGCCGCTCGAAGGTGCTCGTCTTGAGCCTCTTCACTGCCGCGATCGGCGCTGGCCTCGGCTTTGCCGGCGGCGGGATCAGCGAACGCAACAAGGCCGCAGATGCTGCCGTGATCGGCGCCGGCGAGCTGACGACCAAGGTCGAAGCCACGGCAAAGAAGGCCGCCGAGCTGGCCGACGTGCTCAAATCAGCGAAGGAAAAGCTCGCCAAGCAGACCTTCCCGGACGAAGAAGTGTCCAAGTTGGGCGCCATCAACCTGCCGTTCACCGCGGCGGACTTGAACGGTAAGGGCATCGGTCGCTTCAACGGCGCAACCCTGTCGATGCTGATCGACTTCTCGACCATCGTCGACAAGGTGAACGATCAGAAAGAAAAACTGCAGAACGTGCTCTCTGGCAACAAGAAGGCCGTGCAGGATTTCTTGAGCTCTCAGACCAAGCCGCAAGTTCGCTGGTCCGTCGTGCTCGGCAATGGCCCGGGCGGCCCGTGGGCCACCATGCAGCCCGTCCCCACGCCCTTCCCAGCGAAGGACGGCGACAAGCCCAAGTGGCCGGATGACATCCGTATCCCGGTGGGTGACAAGCAGGCGGTCTTGAAGCGCTACAACAGCGGCAATCCCATCAGCGAAGACGGCTTGTTCGTTCCGGTCGATCCGGCTTCCCAAGCCTCGGTTTGCTCGACCAGCGTCGTGACCACGCTCCGCCGTGAGTTGGGCGACCTTGAAGAAGTCCTCCGCGGCAACAAGAATCCTGGTGAAGAAAAGGCGGGCTTGCTCGAATCCAGCGACGCCCTGACCAAGAAGCTGAAGCAAATCGGCGCCGCGGCGCCCTGAGGCGCGCAGCTCGCCCCAACAAACGGCCGGCAGAGGTTTCTCTGCTGGCCGTTCGGTTTTTTGTGGCCTGTGGGTTTGTGGCCCCCGGAACTAAACGAGCGAGGAGCCTCGGGAGAAGAGTCCAACACCGAGCACAGCCTCCCGAGCTCTCAGGGACCCCAGCCCCCAAAAATACCTCTAAACGCTGCTAAGCTGCCGTAATCCTCGAAGCTGATCGCGGCAGTATCGACTCCGGCGCAGGCACCCGGCTGATCTCGACCTTGACGACCCGGCGCTCGTCGGCTTCGCGCACCACGAAGTCGAGACCGAACGCGCGCAGGCTGGCGCCCGCCTCGGGAACCCGCCCGAGCTCCGCAACAATGAAACCGGCGAGCGTGTGGAAGTCACCGTCCTCGGGCAGGTCGGCGCCCAGGTACCGGCTGAGGTCGCTAATCGAGACGCTGGCGTCGACCAGCATCTTGCCGTCGCCAGCATCGACGATGGGTGCTTCTTCGACGTCATGCTCGTCGCGGATGTCACCGACAATCTCTTCCAGCAGATCCTCGAGAGTAATGATGCCGCTGAAGCCGCCGAATTCGTCGATCACGACGGCCATGTGGTGGCGACGTGAGCGCATGTCCTTGAGCACGCTCGTCGCGAGTTGGCTCTCGGGCACGAACACCACCGGCTGGCGCAGTAAGGATTCGATGCGCACGTCGCTCGGCTTTCCCGCCGAGGCATGGCGCAGCAGGTCCTTGGCGTGCAACACGCCAACCACGTTGTCGATCGAGTCCTTGTAGATGGGGTAGCGCGAGTGCTCGCTCTCGACGATCAACTTGAACAAGGCATCGATCGGGGTGCCGATGTCGAAAGCCGTCACCTGCGGGCGAGGGATCATCAACTCACCCGCGGTGGCGTCGCCAAAATCGAGCACATTGCGGATCATCTCTGACTGATCGTGACCGAGCGAACCATTGAGCTCACCCTCGTTGACGATCAGCTCGACCTCGGTTTCGGTTACGCCCGGCGCAGGCGCAGGGGGTGGACTGACCCAACTCCCCACGACGCGCCCGGCCCACGCAATCGGTGCTGCAATGGGTGCGGCGAGCAGCTCCAGTGGGCGGAGGATCTGCAGCAATAGAGGAGCGGTGGTTTCAGCGCTGCGCCCGACCAAGCCGCGGGCGATCTCGGTGGGCAGCGCATACGCGAACAGCGCGATCATCGCCGCTAGTACGGGTAGCCAGTTGCCGAGCCAGTCCGGGAGCTGACGGCCCACGAGCAGCGCGCTCACTGCGATGCCGATGGTACGAATGACGAGCCAGCGCGCTTCGATGACCGGCCCAGACTCGAGATAGCGGTCGAGCGCGCGCTGCGAAGCGCCCTCGAGGGTGTCGCGCAGGGCGGCGCGTCGCGCCGCGGAAAGGGTCGTGATTGCCCAGCTGGCCGCGCCAGAGACCGCAGCGAGGGCGGCCGGCAACGCGGCAATCAGCAGGTGGAGTAGGCGTAATGGTGGGGCAGGATCCAAATGTCGCGGGGTGCGTGTCGCACCCGCCTCCTCCTGATCACTTAGCGGACCCACCCCAGGGCACGCAACCCATGCCAACGTTGACCGACCCTCCGTGATGGCCAACGTGAGTGCTCCCGCGGCGACGAATTCGGCTGTTCGGCCAGTTGTGGCGACTAATGTAAATAACTCAAATAGATCAGCCTCTTCAGTCGCATTTAAACATCTCCTTCATCCCCCCTCCAGCACCAAGAATTCGGCCTTTGGGCCTGCGCCTGGCGGGCGCAAACTGAATCTTCATCAATCGAATTCCGACGAGCACTCTCCACCCCATCTCGGGAAGGCTCGCCGCGAGACACTGGGTGTGGGGGACCCCGACGCAGCTGAGGTCAAGCCGCCTGCGCTGGGGCAAACGCTCGACCCCCTGACGTGCCAGTTGGCAATGAATCAAGGGCTGAGCTCGTTCGTCCAACCCAGTCCCCCAGCTATGAACGCGCCCGCAGCGCTGCCTCTTCGTGAGGATCTGCAAAATTTGGTGGCTGGGCTCGCGCGCCGCGCCGCGTGGGGTGGGGATCGGCGCAGAGGGAGCGCCAGAATCGAACTGTCGGAGGGGACACTGGCTGGAGCTACGCTCGTCGTTCACGCCGAACAGCGAAGCGTCAGCGTCGAGCTCGAGCTGCCTCCTGGTAGGAGTGCGAGTGGTTGGCAGGAGCGGATCGCGCAACGTCTGGAAGGGCGAGGCTTTGCCGCCAACGTCAAAGTGAGCTGAGGTGAACGTCTACCCCGTAGGCTGACGAAAGCCTCGCACCACCCGAAACTCGCCCGGACTGCGTTCCTCGCCGAGCGCAACGAGGCCGCCGGAGCTCGTGAACCAGGCCACGGTCTCGTGGAGCGGTGCCTGGGTGGGTTCGACAAAATCGGCCAGCTCGACGAGCTGACCGAGTCGCGCGCGCCGCTCACCGTTGCCGTTCAAGATCCCGCTGGTCAACGCTCTCCGTGCCGCTTCTGCGGTCGGTACCAGCGGCACCGTCGGGTCCAGCGGCCAGGGTGCGGCGTCAGAGAGCTCGAAGCGACCACTGGCGAGCCGGCGGAGCGCAGACAGGTGCGCGGGCAAGCCCAGGGCTGCGCCGAGATCGCGCGCGAGGGCTCGCACATAGTAGCCCTTGGACGCTTCCACTTCGACCACGAGTTCACGCTCGGTGCGCTCGAGCAAGAGCAACTGTTCGACCAAAATTTCGCGCTCGGCGAGTTCTGGGGCGTTACCGGCGCGCGCCAGCGCATATGAGCGCCGGCCATCGACCTTGATTGCGCTGACTGCGGGTGGGATCTGAGCGCGTCGTGCTCGCTCTGTCGCGAGCGCGGCTTGGATGGCGGAGTCGCTGAGTTGCCCGGGATCGATCGGCGCCTCCTCAGTGGTTTGCCCGTCGGCGTCGAGCGTGTCCGTGGCACGCCCGAAGCACACGGTCGCGCGGTAGCGCTTGCGGTCACGGGTCAAGAACTGACTGAGCTTCGTGGCCTCACCGAACAACAGCAGCAATACGCCCGTCGCCATCGGATCGAGCGTGCCGGCGTGGCCGACCTCGCGCGTTCCGAACACCCGCCGCGCGCGGGCCACGATGTCGTGGCTGGTCGCCTTGCCAGGCTTATCGACGACCAGCACTCCGTCTGCGATCACCCGAACCACACACTCCGGCGTTCGCGCAGGCCGCTGTCGAGCATGGCTTGGATCGAACTGCGCACGCGCTCGGACAAGCGACCCACCAGTACGTGATCGTCCGCGGCCTCGGGCCCGTAGTTGTCCAAGTTGATCGGCTCGCCGAAGCGCATTCGCCACTTGGTGGGTGCAGGCAACAAACCGGCGGGACCCAAGAATGGGAAGGTGGGCGTGATCGGGAAATACGGCAGGCCGAGCAGCTCGGTCAGCCCCTCGAGGCGATACAAAAGCGGACTCGATTCTTCAGCGCCGATGATCGCGCAGGGCACGATCGGCGCGCGCATGCGCAAGCACAAGCGAATGTATCCGCCGCGCCCGAAGCGCTGCAGCCGGTAGCGTTCTTGGAACAGCTTCTTGATGCCGTGCACGCCCTCCGGGAAAACGCCGACGATGCTTTCTTTCTCCAGCAAGCGTTCTGCGTTTTCTGGACAGGCGCGAACGGCCCCCACGCGATTCATGAACACGCCGGCGAAAGGCAGGTAGTACACGAAGTCTTCGGCGAGCCAGCGCAGATCGCGCTTCTGCTTGTGCTCGATGCGCAGCGCGGCGCGTAGCATCAAGCCGTCGAGCGGCAATGCGCCCGAGTGATTGGCTACCACGATGCAGCGGCCTTCAGCCGGCACGTTGTCGACGCCCTCGGCCGTGGTTCGGAAGTAGCTCCGATACAAGAACTCGATGACTGGTTTGACTCGTTGCTCGAAGCTCGGGTCGAGTCCGAAATCGTCGAATTCCTCGGAGCGGCTGCGCAAGGCCGAGCGACCCCACTTGCGCGAGATGAAATCCTCGACCGAGGCAGCTGCGGGCTCCGCCTCGATGGGCGGCGCTGACTCACTCTTGGTCAGCGTCGCTGGGCGCTCCGACACGGGCTCGCTGTTTGCAGCTTCCGCCGCGGCGTCGCCGAAATGACGCTGACGGATGAGGCCATCGAGACGCGCTTCGAGCGCGCGGATCTGCGCTTCGACGTCGCCCGCCTTGCGCTCTTGAGCAGCCGGAGGAGTGCTATCGAAGGCCTCACCATATTGCGTGGTGGGCGGGACGATGCGCGCGCCGATGCCGAGCTCGAAGGCTTCTTCCGAGTCCAGCTCGGTGTCACCTAGGTCGCCTGCGTCGATGGCGGTGCGTGGGTCGACCGCGTGCGGCGGCGGGCTATATGGCGGTGGCGGTACGTGCGGACGAGGGTCCCCGAGGCGCACTCCCGCGTGGTCGTGATTGCGCCCGGTGCGGCGCGCCTTCCGCTTGGGATTCGAGGGGCCGCCCTTCTGACCCGCGTGGGCGTGGTTCGGCGGGTATCCCCGTCCTGCAGTGGGCGCGGGCCCGCGGCGCTCATCGCGCTTGCCGCTCTTGGCTGGGCGCTGCTCGGGGCGCGCCTGATGGTTCGCGTTCGAATCGCGATTGGGCCGTTTGTCCTTCCTTTTCACGCGGGGGTCTCCGAAAGCAATCTCACATCGCGCAGGTGCTGCGCGTTGGCATAATCGATCAAAGCTTCACGGCTGGTGTAGAGCGGCTCGAAGCCGAGCTCTTTGCGCGCCAAAGCGCCGTCGGCGACGCAGATGTACTGCAAATAGTCGAAGAATCCCGGCGGCGCCTCCGCCAATTGCGTCAACCACAACGCGGTGGTGAAACCCGAGGCCAAAGAGCGCGGCAGAGGCAACGTGGTGCGCCCTGCCAGCTTGATCACCGTGCGCAACGGCAGCACGCCGTCACCGACGATGTTGAACACGCCCGGGACGTCATATAAAGCGGCCAAGCGGAGCGCGCGCACCGCATCTGCCTCGTGCACGAACTGCCAGAGCGGATCGAAGCCGAGCACCGTCGGTGTCAAACGATGGCTCAGGTAGCGCGTGACGAAGTTGTCCACGGTTGGCCCGAGCATCGGCGCGATCCGCAGCACGGTCGCGATCCGACCTTGCCCGGGACTGCCGAAGCGAAGGACCTCGTTTTCGGCTTCGATCTTGTCGGCAAAAAAGGGTTCGGTTCGCCTTGCGCGGAGCGGATGCTTTTCCGACAAATAATTGGGGTTGGTGGCGTGCGCGCCGTAGAGCAAGGTCTGGCTGCGCATGACGACCTTGTGCACCTTGGTTCGTCGACAAGCATTGAGCACGTGCATCGTGCCGACGCTCTCGAGCTCATGCGCGAACGCGACCGAGTGCGTCGGTGAATCGAGGAACGCGAGGTGGACCACCACGTCGACGGCTTCAGCCGACAAGATTTCGGCCATGCGCTCTTCCGCCAAGCTCTCGGTCAAGCTGACGTTGTAGACGCGTGACTTGGCGCCCGCGGTCGTTGGAGCCTCGCTATCCAAACAGACGACTCGGCGTACGTTCGGATCCTCTTCCAATAAGCCAATTAGGTTGGTGCCCAGAAATTGCGCCGCGCCCGTGATCGCCACCACGCGACGGCGCTGCTGGGTCGCACTCACGTCGCCGCGTTCAGCGAGCGTCAGTGAGTGCGAAGATGTAAGCGAGTTACTCACCCGGCACTCCTTTGGGACAAGTGTCTTTGGTTCATCCAGTGGCTCGCAAAGTAGTCGAAGTGCCCGTGATTCCTAGAGTGCATCAGCCAAAAAAACACTTGGCCTGGGACGAAAGGGCGACGACTTGCCGCGAAGGGTCACCTAGTGCGCGTATAGGCGCACCGCGGTGCCGAGGCACCGCGGCTGAGTCACCGCTAGAGCTGCGGAAATTGCAAGGAGTTTCCTGTTCAGGGCAGGTCATGTGAATTACACTCAGGTATTGATGGCCCAAGCTTCGGTTGTCGCCGGCTCGATGCTCGGGCCGTACTTGTTGGGCGACCGCCTTGGGCTCGGCGGAATGGCCGAAGTCTATGTCGCGCAACGCGCGGGGCCACGTGGGTTTGCAAAGCGGTTCGCCGTCAAGCGCATCCTGCCGGAGCTGGCCCAAGATGCGCGCTTCGTGGCCATGTTTTGCGATGAGGCACGCATTTGTGCCGCGCTTTGCCATCCGAACATCGTGCAAGTCGTCGACTTCGGGGAGTCCAACGGCGAGCTGTTCATGGCCATGGAGTTCGTGGACGGCGTGTCGCTGGCGCGCCTCTTGCGCACGGTTTCGGCTCGCCGGGAGCGGTTTCCCCCCGCGGTGGCGCTACACATCGCCAACGAAGTGCTGCGCGGCTTGGCTTTCGCCCACGACGCGGAGGATGAACACGGGCGGCCGCTCGGCATCGTGCACCGCGATGTCTCGCCAGGGAATGTGCTGGTCGGGCGCGCCGGCGACGTCAAGCTCGGTGATTTCGGCATCGTGCGTAGCGAATTCGTGGACCGGCGCACGTACCCTGGCGAGCTCAAGGGCAAGGTCGGCTACATGTCACCCGAACAGGTGATGGGCTCGGACGTCGACCCGCGCAGTGACCTGTTCACCGTCGGCATCATCTTGGCGGAGATGTTGCTCGCTCGCCCGCTATTTTCCGGCCAAAACGAATTCGAGATCCTCACCAGCATCTACGAAGCCAACCTCAGCGTGCTCGACCGCCACTCCTCCGAACTGGCGCCGATTATCGAGACTACGTTGCGAAAAGCACTGGCCCGGGACCCCGCGTACCGCTTTCAGAACGCCGTGGAGTTCGCCGCCGCGCTGCGCGAAATCGCGCGCGAGCTCGACCTTCACTTGGGTGATTCGGAGATCGTGCCTTGGCTCTCTGCGCTGGGCATTCTGCCGTCGCGCAGCGGGACCCACGAGCGGCTGCTCCAACCCGAAGAAGCGCAAGCCCTGGAAGTCAGCTCGCGCACGACGACGGAGCCGGTACCGGCGGTGTCACCGGCACAATCCGGGCAGCGCGCGGCTCAACAACCGCCTCCGCCTCCGCGCGCGCCGCGTTTCGGGGAACCGCTGACTCGCGCTGCCTCATGGCGAAGCGCGCTCGACCGCATGACGCTGCCGGCCGTGCTGCACGCCGTCGCCGCGCGCGAAGAGACGGGCGTCTTGGTGGCGCGCAACGAACGTCGCGAAAAGCATTTTTATTTCGTCGAGGGCGAGCTGCGCGCGGCCCGCTCGACCGAGCACGCCGAGCTACTCGGGACTCGCTTACTCCGCGCCGGTCGCATCACCGAGAAGGACCTGACGGATGCGCTGAACACCTGCAAGCAAACCCAGCGCTCGCTCGGTGAGGAACTCGTCGCGCGCGGCATCGTGCGCGCGACTTCGCTCTTGCGCGAGCTGGTCGAGCAGGTGGAGGCGCGGTTCATCGAGTTGTTCGCTTGGGATGACGGCACGCTCTGGTTCGTCCCTGGGGTGCGCGAGTTGCACCTCGAGGTCAAAGCGCCCGCGTTGATGCCCACGCTCGTCACGCACGCTATCCGCGAGGCATACACTGAAGACGAGCTTTCGCTGTGGTTTGCCCGCGCTAGCAAGCTGCCCGTGCATCGCGGTCAAGCTCGTCGCGTTGACCCGACCAAGCTCGGCTTGACGCTCGCAGAGCGTCGCGCGCTGGAGCGCGCCGCCAAGGCCACTTCCATCGAAACCCTCGTGAACGAGCTTTCGGCCGAGCGCATTGCCACTCCGCGCGAGACGTTGTTCGGGCTATTCGTCGGAGTCAGCATGGGCATCGTGTGCGTGCCCGGTTGGCGGTGAGTCTCGAGCGGAGCGTTCAGGGGATCGGTGGTCGCATTTCCCCGGGAATTGCGCGCGACCGAGAGGTGCGTGGCTGGCTTGGGAGCGCCCCCTCTCACTCAGACCATCAGCGGCAAAGGGCGGTTCGAACTCGGGTTCCAGAAGTGGGCGATCCCTCGCCGCGCATCGCAGCTCGTGTTGCGTGAAGTACCCGCGCTGGACGCACGCGCGTCGTGCGCTCAGCGGCGCGTCGACGGCGGCGCTGCGGGTGGGTATGACGACGACGGCCGTCGAACAGTGGGTGGGTTGAGCGTTCGCACCGAGGCCGTGGCTGAAGATTCCGCTTCCTCGTCCTCGAGCAAGTCGGTCACCGTCTTGAGTTCGATGGGCTTGAACAGCGTGGGGCAGGCGCAATTCTTGAGGTACTCCGCTTCCGCGCGGCCGAGTGCGCCACCGGTGACGAAGACGAAGCGCTTGGCGAGTTCGGGCCGTCGCGTCGCGATCCGCGAGTGCAGCGTGTCGCCGTTGCGCCCCGGCAAGAACACGTCGCACAGCACGAGATCCGGTGTGTAGTTCGGATCGAGAAGCTGCACCTCCGCCTCGGAAGCGGCGGCGGCGGTACGCACCACGTGCGGCTTGAGTGAGCGGCGAATCGAGCGCGCAAACACGGGATCGTCGTCGATGACGAACACCTGCCGAGGTCGCGCTTCGACCATGCGGGGCCGCAGCGGCCGCGCAGGCACGATCGGGATCAAGCCGCTGTCCTCTTGGACGCGCGTGAGCAGCACTCGAAACGAGGCACCGCCGCCCGTCCGGTCGTGCACTTCGATGTGGCCGCCGTGTGCCGCAACCACGTCACTGCAGATCTTGAGTCCGAGCCCGGTGCCCTGGCCGCGTTGTTTGGTGGTGTAGAATGGCCGAAAAATGTGCTGAATCGCGGCAGGGGGAATGCCGGGACCGTTGTCTTCGACGACCAGCGCCAGATGATCGCCGCGCGCCATCACGCGAACCCAAACTTCCGGATGGGCGTTCGCTTCGGCCGCGTCGGCCGCGTTGAAAACCAGATTCAACACGACTTGACCCAAACTGTCGCGACGACCCACGGTGTACACCGGTCCGTCGAGGTGCTGAGTGAGCGTGATGCCTTTGCGCGCCAAGTGGGGCGTAGCGATCGCGAGCGACTCTTTCACGACAGTCACCAAGTCCACGCACTCGGGCGAGATTTCACGGCGCGAAACCAGCGAGAGCTGCTCGACAGTATCGCGGATGCGCGCCACCGCGGTTTGAATGTCGGACGACACCTCCCCGAGCTCGCGGATCGCCCCGGACATGTTCGGATCCGCGGCATCGGAGAGCTCGGCGACCTGCTCCACCAGACGCCCCAGCTCTTCTTGCTGCAGCAACATCGCGCCTGCAGGGCCACGCAGTTCGTGGGCGACGCTGGCGGTGAGCAACCCGAGGCTTGCCATGCGACTGGCTTCGGCGAGCTCGTCATTGCTGGGGACTGGCGTGGAGCGGATCTGTTCGCGCTCGAGCGCAACTGCCAACATGTTCGCGACGGTGGTTGCGAACTGGCGTGCTTCGTCGTCGATGCGCGTCGCATCGTCGAACAGGAGCACGAACGCGCCGTGTGCAACGTGGTGTAGGAGCACTGGAACCGCGAGCGCGGTGCGCGCGCCAAGCGCGAGGATTTCGCCCGCGTCGTCGACTCCCTCGCGATCACGACCTAAGTCGTGGAGCGTGGTGAGCCGTCGCGTGCTGAGTGCACGCTGGGCGATCGTGCTGAGTGCACGCCGAAGGACCACCAGCTCCGGCCCCCCGCGATCACCGAGGCCGCGCTCCGCGATCGATTCGAGGCCGGGATCCAAAGTGAAGGCGGCGGCCGCGCGGGCGCGCATCGTTTCCAGCAAGGCGTCGAGTGAGTCGCCGAGCAGACTGCCACTCGAATCACTCGCCAAGCGGCCTGACAGGGTGTGGAGCGCGTCTAAGCGTTGAAGACGCAGGAGCGGATTCATTGGGGGGATTGCGGGGGAGCCTGTTGCAGAAAGCCCCGTTCAAGGCAGCCTTCACAACATAAGGCCACTAGCCTGCAAAAGCCAAGCAGGAGAGGACTTCAGGGCGCCCAGCGACTGGCATTTCTTGGGCGGAAGAGTGCCACTCGCTCCACCCCGACCGGTTACATTCAGGTCGGGGGCTCTTGCTTGGTTCCAGTGACGGTGTATCTGAGCACAGGATACGGCGCAAAATCATTGACGATGGCGAATCCCGCTTGCTCGAAGACGCTGAAAGGGCCGGTCCAGAGCTCCGCGGGGCCTGCCTGATCTGAGCGACGCGGGAACGCTTCGATGCATCGCGCGCCGCTGTTTTCAGCGATTCTGACGGCGTGGTTGACCAAGGCGCGAGCCACCCCGCGTCGTCGAACTGCCTCGTCCACGAGCAAGCAGCCAACCGTGAGGACGCCGTCGCGCGGGCCGGAGAATGCGGGTAGGGCCCGATACAGACGTTGATCGTAGAGCTTGGCTACGCGCTCGGCCGGGCACAGTTTGAGCCAGCCCACTGCGCGCCCTGCGTGCAGGGCCACGACCCCTCGCAACTCGCTGCCCGCCGAGCGAAGGCTTTCGGTGAACGCGGCTCGATTCTGCTCCGGGGCATGAAACAGGCGATCGAGCCACGCATTCTTGTCGCCCGTGAAATGCCAGTACTGACAATGGCAGGGCGTGTTCGTGCGTTCGAAGAGCTCGAGCAGAGCGCTCGTGTGCTCAGCCGTGGCTGCAGCGACGTCGAGCTGCAAATCCGATCCGTGGCTCACGCGGGATCAGCGGGGTGGCAGCGCTGGGCCACCGGGCGAGGTGAGCCGTTCGACCGCAGCGGCCAAGGTGAAGAGCCGCTCTTCCTCGAACGCAGGAGCCAGGAGTTGGAGGCCGACGGGCAAGGCGGGTTGTGTGGCGGTGGCTGGCGCCAAACCGCATGGCACGCTGAGCCCAGCGATGCCGGCCAAGCTAGCCGGAAGGGTGTAGATATCCGCCAGGTACATCGCCAGCGGATCGTTGCCCTTCTCGCCAAACTTGAAGGCCGTGCTGGGACTCGTCGGCGCAGCGATGGCGTCGACCTGGGTGAACGCGCGATCGAAGTCTTGCTTGATCAAGGTGCGCGTCTTCTGCGCTTTTCGATAATAAGCGTCGTAATACCCGGAGCTCAGGACATACGTGCCGAGCAAGATGCGACGCTTCACCTCCGGGCCGAAGCCAGCATCGCGCGTCTTGCCGTAGAGCGCTTGCAGATCCGAGCGCGGCGGTTCGATGCGAAGTCCGAACCGCACGCCGTCGAAGCGCGCCAAGTTGGCGGAGGCTTCTGCCGTGGCCACGATATAGTACGTCGCAATGCCGTGCTTCGTGTGCGGCAACGCAACGGGATGCACGGAACAACCCTCCTTCTCGAGCGCACTGATCGCCTGCTTCACGCAAGCGGCGACGGCAGGATCGAGGCCCTCGCCGAAGTACTCTTCTGGAATGCCGATGCGCAGCCCTTTGACGGGGCGCTCGCAGGCAGCCTCGTAGGCTCCGACCGGCACGTCCGCACAAGTCGAATCACGGCCGTCTGCTCCGGAGATGACCTCCAACAGACGCGCGGCGCTGCGCGCGTCGCGCGCGAACGGGCCGACCTGATCGAGGCTCGAAGCAAACGCGACCAAACCGTAGCGCGAGACGCGCCCATAGCTTGGTTTGATGCCCACGATGCCGCACAGCGCCGCGGGCTGGCGAATCGAGCCGCCTGTGTCACTCCCGAGCGAACCCGCGGCCATGCCCGCAGCGACTGCTACGGCGCTACCGCCGCTCGAGCCACCCGCGGTGCGCGTGGGGTCCCACGGGTTCTTCATCGGACCAAACGCGCTATTTTCACCGGACGAGCCCATGGCGAATTCATCCATGTTCGTCTTGCCAACGAGCACCGCGTCGGCCGCGCGCAGGCGCGCCACGACGGTTGCGTCGAAGGGCGGGCGCCAGCCGTTTTCGGGCCCCGAGCCCGCGGTGCCGTCGGGGTTGCGCCGCGTTAGGATCTTCGACGCGCACGTGGTCGGCGCGTCCGCGGTGCACAGCGCATCTTTGATGGCGATCGGCACGCCGCTCAGTTTGCCCAGGGCGGCGCCGCTCGCGCGCTTGCGATCGACCGCGGCTGCGGCTGCGAGCGCGGCCTCTCGTCCGACGTGCAAGAAGGCATGCAATCCGCTTTGCGCTTCCATCCGAGACAGCGCGCGCTCCGTCAGGGCCACGGCGCTGATTTCCCCGCTCTTCACCTTGTCCGCCTGTTGCGGGATTGGCAAATCGAGAATGTCGGTCATTCGTCGACGAACGCCGGCACGGCGAACCCTCCACCTGCGCTGCGCGGCGCTTCACTGAGCGCTACTTCATTGGCCAAGCTCGCCTCGACCGTATCGGGTCGGAGCGGCGCGCCGAGCACTGCGACCTGCGCCGTCTCCGCGACTGACGAAGTGTCGAGCTCCGATAGCGAATTCACGTATTCGAGGATGTTGCCGAGATCCTTCTGCATGCGATCGATTTCGCCGTCCCCAAGCTCGAGTCGCGCAAGTTTGGCGACGTGTAGAACCGTTTCACGAGTAATGGCCATGATGAGCGGCGCGGAGGCTAGCATCATGGGCGCACTTCTGCATTCGACGTGACACGTTCGATTCGACTATCGTCGCCGCCATGTTGTCGTCGATTCCGCTTGCGGGCCGAGTGTCGCTGTCGCTTGGGCTTCGCACGACGGGGCTTCGCGCGACGCAGGGCGGGGGAGCACCGCCGCCCGGTGGCTATGGTCCTCCGGGCGGGTATCCCCCCGGAGGCTACGGCCCTCCCGGCGGCTATGGTCCTCCGGGTGCTCCGCCGCCGGGTGGGTACGGTCCGCCGGGCGGTTATGGTCCGCCGGGGCCCGGCGGTTACGGCCCCCCCGGACCACCTCCAGGAAAGCCAATCACCGGGTCTGCGGCAACCATGGCGATGCATGCCATGACGATCGACCCGACGACGGGGCTTCCGCGAGGGGAAAAGCCGCCCGCGAGCATGGCCGCCGTGGTCGCCTTGGTGTGTGGGATTTTGCTGTGCCTCGGTCCGTTCACGGGCATACCGGCGATTGTCGCCGGGGTGCTCGGCCGTAAAGCCGCTCGCGAGTCACCGCACAGCGTCGGTGGCACCAGGATGGCCACTGCTGGGTTGATTCTCGGTGTGGTGAACGTCACGCTCTCGATAATTGCGATCACGATCGGAGTTTGGCAGGCGATGTGAGCCCTTGGAGTGGTAGCCGCCGCGGCAAGCGCGGGGCATCTGTTCAGGCCTAATTTTAGCTCGATCGAATCGATCTGCCGCCCACCAACGCTCGCAACTCGAGGCTCGCCCGCGCCGACAGGCTCGCGTGCCCGCGCTCTCGCAACCATCGTCTTGCTCGACGCCACCCGGTCTCGCCGATATGCTCAGACCCGCACGCGGTCGGCCCCACGCGCGCGACCGAGGCAGCCACTTGAACGAGTTTCGCGAATTCCAAGACGGCGAAGTCATCGCAGGTACGCGCTATCGCGTGCTGGGCTTGATCGGCGTTGGCGGAATGGGCTCGGTGTACGAGGTCGAGCACATCGAGCTAGGTAAGCGCTTCGTGCTCAAGGCGTTACTTCGCGAGCTGTCTCGGCGCGATGACCTCGTGCAGCGCCTCCGCAATGAATGGCGCGCCCTGGGCCGTCTCCAGCACGAGAGCATCGTCAACGTGACGGACGCGGGTACGTCCGGCAATGGTGTGCCCTTCTACGTCATGGAGCGGCTCGACGGCGATACTTTGGCCGAGGTTTTACGTAAAAAACGCCGGCTTTACGTGCTCGATGCCGTGAACGTCGCCGCTTCGGTGCTCGAGGCGCTGAGCGCGGCGCACGACATCGGCATCATTCACCGCGACGTGAAGCCGGCCAACGTGTTCGTCGTCAGCGGTGGCGGCGTGAAGTTGCTCGATTTCGGGATTGCCAAAATTGCCGATGCCACGGAGGTCGTGACCGCGCGCGGCTTGGCTGTCGGCACGCCGCGCTACATGTCGCCCGAGCAGGCGCGCGGTGAACGTGTGGACGGCCGCTCCGACATCTACGCGAGCGCATTGATCCTGTACGAGATGATCGCGGGCGTTGGCCCGTTCGATGACGTACATGAGGCCAACGAGCTGCTACTCGCTCACCTGGCGCGAGAGGCTCCGCCTTTGTCCTCTTGGGTCAAAGGCGTATCGCCCGAACTCGATCGGTTCCTCACCAGCATGCTGGCCAAGGACTACCGACAGCGGCCGGCGCACGCGCGTGAAGCCGCAGAATTCCTGCGCAATTTCGCGCAACGCCAGCGCGTCGTTCCAACCACGGACGCACCCACGCCGGAGGCGGGCTACGGGGCGGACACCGTGTCCGCCGAATCGGGACGGCAACGCGTCGCGAAGCCGATCAACGACGCGCTGACGCGACCTGAAGGTGCGGCGCGCGCCCGCCTTGCCGCGAACACGACGGACGACGCGCTGACACAGCCAATCGTGCGCTCACGAGCGACGACCCAAGTTACGATTTCGGCGAGCACCGGTGAGTTCGCGCCGAGCTCCGTGCCGAACACCACCTTCGTCTCGCCGCCCCGGTTCGATGGCACGACGACGTTGCAGATGTCGGTCGTCCCCGCGTCGAGTGGCGCGCCCAGCGTGTCGCTCGAGAGCGAGCCACCGGTCCAGCGCTCAGTGCGGACGGAGATGCTCGGCGAGTTTCCGCTGCCAGCCCCATTCGAGCCGCCCGTGACGCGAACTCAGGTCCCGGCTTTGGAGCGACCGCGCCCGATCAGTGTTACGCCTCCGCCTCCTGTGGTGGATAGCTCGCGAGTCGAAGGTTTGGGATCATTAAACAGTTATCGAACGAGTCGCCGCGTTGGTCTCGCGGCTGCTGCCATCGCCGTTCTACTTGGAACGGGGTTCTTGCTCACGCGAGGACACTCGCCGGGCACGGACGAGTCGGCGTCAGCTGCGCGGCAGTCCGCACCCACTGCCGAGAGTCACGAGACCCGAACTGGCACGCCAAACCGCCCGGTCGAAGAGTCGCCGACCTCAGAAGTAGCGGTCGCGCCTTCGGCGGCCGCGTCGCCCGTTGCCGCCGGCAGCGGATCCTTGGTCCCGGCTGGTGGGCCGATTCCCTCGGCGATCACGAGCGCCTCCGCCGCCCAGGCGAGGAAGAGCTTCCGAGCGTCTAACATCGATTCCGCCGGGTTGAAGGGCGCGGCGCTGGGGCACTCGGCCCCGAGCGGGCCCACTGCGCGGAATATCCCCGCCCTCGGACAAGAGATGCCGCGTTCCGGGCTGTGATGTGTGGGGGGCCGCCCCGCCGCGATCTCAACTGAGCCCTTGCACGGCGCCACCTCGTGCCGTAAGTTCCGCGCCCCCTGCCGTCCGGGCAGGATTTCTAAACCACAAAACCACACGCCCCACACGCGACCAATCGGATCCGGTGCTCTCGCTCCTCAATTGAGGGGGAGGGTTGATTCGAAGGCGGGGCGGAGGAAAAACCGAAAGGAGCAAGCGTAACTATGGCTGAATCAGTATCGGGCGTGAACTCGCCCAGCGAAACGTTCGAAGGCCCCAGCGAGATCGCCAGCAAACTGCGTGATCCCGCCAATCCCCTGACTGTCCGCGAGCTCTTCGAAGCCGGCGTGCACTTCGGTCACCAGACCAAGCGCTGGAACCCGAAGATGCGCCAGTACATCTACGGCGCCCGCAGCGGCATTCACATCGTCGATCTCGACCAGACGGCTCGCTTGTTCAAGCGCGCGTACGACTTCGTGAGCGACACCACCGCGCGTGGCGGCGGCGTGTTGTTCGTCGGTACGAAGCGCCAAGCGCAGGAAATCGTCAAGGAAGAGTGCCGCCGTGCCGGCATGTACTTCGTGACCAACCGCTGGCTCGGTGGCACGTTGACCAACTTCCGCACCATCAAAGGTGGTCTCGACCGTCTGCGCTCGATCGAGCGCATGAAAGAAGATGGCACCTACGAGCAACTGCCGAAGAAAGAGACCGTGCAGCTCGAGAAAGAGCGCGCACGCCTCGAAAAGTACATCGGTGGTTTGAAGGGCATGGGCGCCGTGCCGAGCGCCGTGTTCATCATCGACCCGGCTCAAGAAACAATCGCGGTGCAAGAAGCCCGCAAGCTGCGCGTGCCAATCGTCGCCATCACGGACACGAACTGCGATCCGGATTTGGTCGACTACGTGATCCCGGGCAACGACGACGCGATTCGCTCGGTGCGCCTGATCACCGGCGCGATCGCCGATGCGTGCGTGGCCGGCTCGGCGCGTCGTCGCGAGTTCCAGCAGCAGCGCGACCGCGACAGCAACTCGAATGACGGCCGCGATGGTCGCCAGGGCCGCCCGAGCCCCGAGGCCCAGGTCGTCTATGCCGGCGGTCGCGGCAGCCGCGGCGGCTCGGACTCTGCGAACTGAGAGGAAAACATGGCTCAAGTAAGCATGCAGCAGGTGAAGGAGCTCCGCGACCGCACTCAAGCGGGGCTCAATGATTGCAAAGCCGCGCTGGTCGAGGCTGACGGCGATCTGGAAAACGCGGTCGTCATCATCCAAAAGAAGGGCCTCGCCAAGAGCGTGAAGCGCGCAGGCGCCATCGCCAGTGAAGGCCTCGTGGTCACCAGCGTCGCGGCTGATGGCAAGCTCGGTGCAATCGCCGAGGTCAACATCCAGACCGACTTCGCAGCTCGCAATCCCGAGTTCGTCGCGTTCGCCGGCAAGGTCGTGGAAGCGGCGCTCAAGGCCAAGCTCGGTGCCGATCTCGGCGCAGAGCCGTACCCGGGTGGCAGCGGCACGATCGAAGAAAACCGCGCCGCGCTCGTCGGCAAGCTCGGTGAGAACATCACCGTGCGCCGCTGGGATCGCTTGTCGATCGACGGTGCTGGCCGCGTGCACTCCTACGTGCACATGGGCGGCAAAGTCGGCGTGCTCCTCGCGGTTCGCACCGGCGTGGATACAGCGGCCAAAGCCCCAGCCTTCGAGAAGTTCGTGGACGACAGCGCGATGCAAATCGCCGCCATGTCCCCGTTGTTCTTGAACGCCTCGGAAATCCCGGCCGACGCGCGCTCCAAGCAAGCGACCATCTTCGACGCTCAACTGGCGGAAGAGGGCAAGCCCGAAGCCGCCCGTCCCAAGATCATCGAAGGCAAACTGAACAAGTGGGCCAAAGAAGTCTGTCTGCTCGAGCAAGACAGCGTGATCGAATCCGACAAGACCGTCGAAGCGCTCCGCGCTGGTCTCGCCAAAGAACTCGGCACCGACGTCACGCTGAGCCGCTTCGCGCGCTTCCAACTCGGTGAAGGCATCGAGAAGCCGACCGCCCCCGACTTCGCCAGTGAAGTGGCGAAGATGGCCGGCGGCTGAGACGAGATTGCTCGCGCGCGACGCGGGCAGGCATTGAAAAGGCTCGAGGTGAAGACCTCGGGCCTTTTTAATTGGGCTGTACTTGCGAACTCGCGCACCGACGCGCGATTCTCCGTCTTGAGAGTGAGGGCCCTCAAGACTTCGCCGGGGACTTTAACCTTTGCGAAGGGGCTTCTTAGCCCGCTCGTGATCCGCAAAGTGGTTCACGGAGGCTTCGTAGCCGTCAAAAAGCCTCCAAAGATCGCTCCTGAGGGCTTCGTAGCCGTCAAGATCGCTCTGAAATTCGCGCCAGCGTCCAAGGAAGCCCGATTTCGGAATGCTCTTACGTCCTCGGAAGGCTTCGTAGCCTTCAGAAAGCCTTTTCAAATCGATTTTGAGGGCTACGAAGCCCTTTCGCTTGACCGTGCAGCGAAAGTGCAGGGCTAGGAAGCCTCACCGATCGGCTTGACGACACTCACCGCGAGCTTCCAAGCCTTTCGCGCCGGTGAACGGACCCAAGCCCTGGTGCACTAGACCGGGAGCCTGGGTGACACGGGTTGATCGGGGGTTACCAACTCCGGGACGTCGGGTTGCGGCGTTGCAGCGTGCTGGTCTCAAGATCCGAATGGAGATCGGTACCCGGCGCTCAGTAACTGACCGGCACGGCGTTCTAGATCGCGCCCAGCTTGTACACAAAGCCTGGGTTACCGCAACAAAACCGGCTATTGACTAGCTCTATTTGGCACAGCGGGGCCATGGGGCGAGACGGTCCCTTGGCATCACGTTGCCAAAGAGGATTTGACACGCCCGTTCCCGGCTTTCGAGGAGGGCGACGTAATCGGTGCCAAGTCGCAGAGAAATGCGACCCTTCGTTTGGGTGAGCGTGGCTTGATATCGCAAGGTGCATCCACCTTCGACGACTTGTCGGCGGGATAGGGAGATTCTCGCCTCGTCGGGCATCAAGCGCGAATTCGAGTAGTGGCTCACGGGGCTTGCTGTGCGCGGACACCTTTGTGGAACGAAGGCCAGATGATTCAGTACGACCTCGGCGCTGCATGAGACCTATGCCCCCTGTCGACAATAGCCCTAATTCATTCAGGACATATAGTATCGCGCACCGGTGCTCGTCGAGACATATTGCCATGCTGGTCTGCGTTATCGGAATCTCAAACTCGCACAGCTTAGTGGACACAGACTCTTGCTCGTCTCGCGAGAATCACAGGGCCCGCATTACTCGGTCGCCGGCAATGGCCTTCGACGGTGCACGGCAGTTGCGACGGCGTCTTTCCGTGCTGCGCGATTAGGGTATTGGCGCCGCGTCAAGCGATACGCGCTTCTGACACATCCGGTTATAAAGTGCTGGTGAGGTCCATGGGGTGGTGTCGGTATTCGTCACTTCTGAGGGTGACAAGCTCTTGGTTGAAAGCGGCGAGTTGGGGCGCCCGAGCGAAGGAGTGTCTGTGCGTCTCGAACTCGCACGAAGGTTGCGACGAGTGAGCTCCCTCCTTGTCTTACCCGGTCCAAACATCCAGACACCCGCGAGTGAGGAGTTCGTGGTGTCATGCATATGAACAAAGTAAAGTAAATCGACGCCAGTCGGCTGAAGCTTCTTGACGAACGCAATGAGGATCCATCATCTTCGCGCGCGCAACGAACAATGTGGCCGGGTGGCTTGGACTTTCACCTCGAGCGAACAGCCTCGCTAAATTTAGTATTTCGTAAATTGGTTGTGGTGGTTGGGCGGTGGCGGATCTCGCCGGGGACACTCGATATATCGCAGGTCTCTTCATGTGAGTCGGCGCAGCGCAGCCGATCGTCGATAGTACGGAGTGGTTGGCGGGCGGTCGACGGGCATCCTAAGCAGTCGGGCTCGGTTCGTGTGCCTCCAATCGAGTCGAAAAATTAAATTCGAGCTAATAGATGCGTAGCGAAGCGAACAAGAGGAATTGTGAAGAGCGCGCTGTGGATCCTTATCGCGTCGGGAGGTTTCAAGCCTTGCGTGGCGTTCCATTTCGGCACTCATATCGGGCGTTGACGCTAGCTGCACTCGCCGCCGCTTGCGGGTCGAAAACAACCACAGCTGACCAAGCGGTCGATTCGTCCCGAGCAGGCGCCTCTTCGGGCGGCATTGAGGGCACTGACAGCGGCGGTCGTGCTGGGAGCATCGCTGGTCGAGCAGACGCTGGGAATGGTCCCATCGGAACATGCAATCCTGGCGACACTCGTCCTTGCACTGGCCCAGCGGCTTGCAGAGGTGGGCAATCGTGTCGTGCTGACGCGCAATGGAGCGCGTGCGACTGTGGTGATGCGACGACTGGCGGGCGAGGCGGAACCGATGGTGTCGCTGGCGACGGTGGTGCCGGGGGAACCGTGGATGAGCAGCCGTCAGGTGGCGGCGGGAGCTCGGGCGATACTGCAGTTGGGGGCGGAGCTGGAACCGGAATAGGTGTTCTCGACGAGCCTTGCCTTACGGACAGTATCGACGTCGATTGCTCCGGCCATTGCGCTCCTCGTGCGTCGATCTGTGACAAGGCGTGCCCGTCGACGATAGCGATGCCCCCGTTGCGCGACGGGCTGATCATCGCTCGGTTGCCTTCGCATCCGAAGGCGGACTGCACCTGCAATAGCTCTAAGGCGCCTTTCATCGACGCTGAGCCCGCTGTCTACGCGTTGGCGTTCGAGGAAAGTGAAGTTTCGACCACCCAATTCGTCCTGTCGGTTCCTGAGCCCTGGAAGATCACGTACGCGTACGAGACAGGCTGCGCCAGCAAAGTCTCTCAGGTGCAATGTATTGTCGGTTTGACGCGATTCACGGTCTGGACTTCCGACCCCAATGCTCCCGCGGTTAACTTAGTGGTCCGCGCAGGATCGAAGTGCCCGTGAGCAGGGGCGCCATTGACATTGTTCACAGCGGCTCGGTTGAGCAGAGCGCCAGAGTTCTGAACACCGGGGGCCAGGGGGTGTGAATTGCCGCAGACTATTTGCAAGCTCGACGATCGCTAGCGCGCTCATCGGTTTCCTGGCGGCGCCCGATGCTGCCGCCTATCGGACAGCCACGGACGGATCACTGCTCAACGGTAATGGCCGCGTTGCTTGGGCGGATCCAACAATGGCGTTCGTCCTGAGTTCAAGGGATCTCCCGGCAGGGCTGTCGGTGAGAGACGTTGAGCGCGCGCTTTCTGCATCGCGAATGACCTGGTCAAGTGTTGGTTGCACAAGAGTGGACCCTGGCTATGCGGGCGACTCTACCGATCCAGCGCAGCCAATGGACGGGATAAACACTATTTCATGGGTAAAAGACTGGACTGCTCGCGGGTTTCCCCAGAACTCCGCCGGGAGCACTGACGTTCAGTACATACGCAGCGACGGGCAATGGCGCATCGCGGAAGCGGACATCTATCTCAACTTCGAACAGCAGTGGTCAACTCACGGAACGAGTGTCGCCCGCGACCTTCAGGCGGTCCTCACGCATGAGCTGGGGCACGCGCTTGGCCTGCTTCATTCTTGCGAAATTGACGGCTCCGATCGGGCGCCAACATGTAGCACTGGGACCTTCACCGGTGACACGATGTACCCGCTCTACGCAATCAGTCAGTCAACCATAGGTGCCGATGACGCGGCGGGAATGTGTTACCTCTACCCGAGTGATGGCTGTGAAGCCTGCGCGCGGAATGAGGCTTGCGTCGACAATCAGTGTGTTGCGCGATGCGCTGAAGGCTTGTGCCAGCCCGGTGAAATCTGTGGGATCTGGGGATGCACGCCGCCGGACGGTTGCTTTGCTGCAGACTGCACTGACAGACCTTGTTCGAGCGACTCGCAGTGCGGTGCATTGAACGCTTGTGCTGACGGGCGCTGCGCTCGAGGCGCCGCGGTTCTCAGCGAAGTTTGCACATCAAGCCGTGATTGCGAGAGCGGTGTATGTGCAGGCGGCCGATGTTCGAACGAGTGCGTGACGTCGGAAGAGTGTGACCAAGGCACGTGTGAGCCAGCCGCCGAGGCGCGCCTGTCCGGCTGCTATGACCAAGCTCAAGGAGCGCTAGGCGCCGCGTGTCAACGCGGAGAGGAATGCGCTTCGGGTCTGTGCGTCAAGCGTGACGGCGCCGGCTCTTGCACGATCGCCTGCGACTCAGGCGGTTGTCCGCGAGGACAAGAATGCAGTTTGATTGACGGCCAGCGTGTCTGCGAAAAGCTTGTTTACGTGGCTGATGGCGGAGCGTGCGGTGTCGCTACTGCGCGAAAGCCTAATGGGGTTTTGTTTGGGGTTGCTTCTCTCTTGGCGTGTGCCGCGTTCCTACGGCGGAAGAAAAGGTAGATGATGTCCAGCTCACGAACCTTTGTAAGGTCCTGCGCGCCTCGGGTGGCGCTATTGCTGCTTGGCGCGGCATCGTTGGGTTGCAGTAGCGATCGGCCCGGGCCCTCGCACCTCTCTGTTGCATCGCGGACGCCAAAGTTAACGGCAGAGGAGCAATGGCTGCGCGATTTACAGATGGTAACCGTGCTCGATGGTGATGGGAAAGCGACGCAGGTCGAACCGGAGACGGTCGATACAAAGTTCCATCAGAGTTGCTTCGGTATTACATCGCAGTCGATCTTTGACGCGATCGACACGAGTGGAAATCTGCCGAATACGGGTGATTGCGTCAATTTGCTGTCGAATATTCGGGCTGAGATTTGCACGGCGCAGACATTCCTTGCTGCGGCAACGCTCCAGGTCGAGCCGCTCGATGTTTCTGGCCTCGGCAAGATTCCTCAGCAAACAGAGGAAACCAGCGAGGCACTCGCAGAGCTTGCGATTGGGCACGCGCAATCGGCGCTGGGCAATGCACGAGATGTGATTCTCGAAAGTTCAGAAAATCACTGCCTTGATCCAGAAAAATCAGTCACCACGGCTACGGACTTTACGACGGCATTCGCTGAGTCGTACAGCACGGCAAAGGAAGCGTACCAGCGTGCCGTAGAAGCGACCCTTAACGCCTCGGATCGAATGCGCTCCCGATCGGTTTCGCCCAATGACGGTGCGGCAAAAGCGATCTCGGGTGCCAAGCTGTCACGCGTTGCGGCTGCCCATCTCTTGGTCGGCGGTGCGCCAGGGCTCGCGGGAAATACCACCAATCCGCTCTGTGTCGACAGCCAACTCAGTCCTCAAGCTAAGACTGCTCTTCAGCTGTTTCGGAATGCTGCGCCCGCGCCCGGTGACATTCTCGATTCATCGCTCCCAACCGCCACACTCGTGAATGGCACGAACTCGTGGAATTCGAGCGGAATCAGTCAGCCTCGCGACGGGTCCGTTCGGGAGCGGCTTTTCCAGTTCTACTCGTACGCGCGCCTCGCTCCGGGTGGGAAAACTGTAGAGCAATTTTTTGGCCTTAACTTGGCTGACTTTGCTGCAGCTCGCGAATTCCTCAAGCAAGAAATTTCCGCGTTCGCCCGCGTTTCATCCGCGCAACTTGATATTCCTAGCACGGGCAAAGCGTCGCATTGGTTCTACCGATATTCCGGTACGGCTAAGGAACCTACTGAGTTGCCGGCAGTCGCGTGGACTGCGAGAGCTCGCTACGGTCTCTCCGATCCCGTGGACAAGTCACTCGACTATTTCTTGGACAGCGCCTATTCCATCGGTGCCATGCTGATGCAGGCTCCGGGATTCGAGCCAACGACCAGGAGTGAAGCCCTCGCGCCACTGTCGATGCTCCTGTCCGGGCGAGAGAGTGAAGGTAACTTGGCAGTGTATGCCACTTCCGCTCAGGTGAATGGGTTCAGCAAGGATGAGCGGCTGCGCATCGTGGTGGGTGAAGCGGGACTACGTTGCGCCGTCCAGGGTACAATCGAGGGGGCGTCGTGTGCTGACCCGCTGATGTCACCACCGAGTTATCCTTGTAGCTCGTCTGTACAGCCGAGCCTTTCGTGCCTAACGCTAACACATTTGAACAGCGGCTCGGCTACCCAGGCTTTTTCGCCCGAAGCGGCATTTACAGGCCCACTGCCTGATACAAGACTCTATCTTGTTCGACCCCGCACGCCCAGCAGCCCAGAGCTGCCTGGCTACTTCGAAGCGCTGACGGGCACGAGTGTCGTGGGTGGAGTTGCGAACAACGCACTGATCACGCCATCACTGCACCAGCGCGTCGCAGAAGTCCTCGCGCCAAGCAAGAAGTATTGCAGCGTCCCACAAGTCAGCTGCGCAAATGTCACAATGGATGCGCGATTGCCGCTGGAAGACGAGCTTTCCAACGACAATGACGGCGTGGAGAGTTCGTGGAAACACTACCTTGCGCTCGCGAAGGAAGCGGCGCTCGAAGCGGACAATCTAGGTCAGGACTACATCAATTCTGGACTCACCGTGAGCGCCGACGCCGCGCAGAATGAAGTTCGACAGGAAGAGCAGCTGCAGCGCGCCAATGATGCGTTGCAAGACGTCCAGTCCACCTGTGGCACGGCAGTTGACTCCCACACGCTCCTAAGTCTTCTCAGTGGCCCAGATAAGAAGATCATCGCGTCAGACATCACGTGCGAGGAGTCGTCAGATTGTGAGCCTGGCTACGATTGCCGAGCGACCTCATGTATTCCGAACCTGGGCGCGTTGGCCGCCCTCCACGCGGACGAAGATCCCGATCTGCGTCGTCTTGCAGCATGTCTGGACGACAGTAAGGCAGACAGTACTCTTGATCCCAATGTGGGGAGTTACCCATTCGTCACGCTTGGCGACCGAGTTCAGTGTGTCACTGTTGTTAAGGCGGACCACACTCAGGTGTGTCCTGCGGGTTCCGAGCCATGCCCGAGTCCGGCGGCAGCTTCCGGCACTTGTGTGCAACCAACGGACTCTAATTGGGAGGCGCTCCCGGCCAAGCCCCTCAGCTACTACTCGTCGAACGGCGAACAAGCCGCTGCCAACGCATGCGACATCCTGAGGATTGCGCGCGCAAACCCGTTGACGCCAGGGAAACAGCCCGATCAAGTCATCATGGCAGACTTGACGAGTACTGGGTTGCTTCACCCACTCCGGGCCCAAGCATCGATCAAAAAGATATATTACCAGCCAAAGTATGGTGGCTACTTTGATATGGGCTTCGATGGCGTTCCGGTGCATACCGATGGCTCGTTCTCTACTGGCCCGGACCAATCAGGTTGGCCGTGTGCAGATAGTCAGTCAGTCACGTGCACCCTCGACGGAAAGTCGGCCAAGGGTCTCTTCTGCAGCCACATCAACTGCACCCACCCCGACGAGAGGCAACAGTTCGCTAAGCGTGTGTACGACGCTTCACTTGCAGCCGGTTTGATGCTCGCGGCTGCCAATACGGATTCATGGACGGACGTTCAAAGAGATTCACTCAAGTGGGCCGAGATTTACAGGGTGGGGCTCAGGCCGCTCGATGACCTCAATTTTGCGGGTACGTTGAATCCTCCTCCCGGGGTCGACGCAAGCAAACCTGGTGACACGCAGACACAGTTCTTTTTTGGAACCGGTTCTGGGGTGTTGCGAAATAATTTTGGATACTTCATTACTGATGCGCCGCGCAACGATCGGTCAGACTACTATACGAATTTCGACCGTCTGCAGAACGAAGAGTTTGCGAACTTTGACTGGCCGCTCAAGACAGCAATCATTAGCAAAGTCGGGGGCAACGTCTCCCCGCGGGACTTCTTTTGGGCTGAGTTGTCTGACTTTCGCAGCGGAATGGGAGCCGGCCACCCCGTTGCGTGGCTGAGGAAGATTCTGGAGGGCAGGCTCAAGAGCGACCAGTCTCTCGATCCGTCGCTCTTTCCTCCGAAGTTTGGGACCTCTACAACCGTCGACTTTGGAATTGAGGAAGCGCTTGCAAACGAGAGCTTTCTTGATGGCCTCGAGCTGATTTGCGAGGGAATCACCCAAAAGAGCAACGGTCAGGCAAGTGGAGCACCACCCGGCATTAGTACGTTCGAGGATATTGGGCGCGCAGGCGATTACCTCGCTCGTGTCGCGGACGGCATTACCAAGAACGCCGCTCGAATGGTCTTCGCTAATATCCCGGCTATCGCGCTTGATGCCGGGCGTCAGTCCAGTTCCTTCGGCGCGTTCCCGGTGCTCAGTGGCAAGATGGGTGAATCCGTTATTGCACTGCGTATTGCGCTCTTGCAAGTTCGTAGCTCTCTGCCTGCCATCACCGGTGAGCTCAATCAATTTGGGGCTGAATTAAAAGGGCTACAGGCTCACTTGCAACAGAACGATGTTCTTAAGCAGATTCGTTCTGTGCAACTCGAAAGCACGATTCTGAACCAGCTGACAGATTGTGCCGCAGCGGCAGCTCAAAATCTATCGTTGAGCCCGCTGGCGTCGAATGTGGCCGTCGCAATCGTGCGTTGCGCGAACGCAGCCGCACAAATTGGTCTGGCGACACAAGTCAACGATTTGGAAAATCAGGCTGGGGTGCTCGACAATACCATCATTCAAGAGGATTTTGCTGGGAAGGCAGCGCAGCATGCCCGCGCGCTGCAAGAAGCTGCGATTTCGCTGGGCGAGGCTTCTGAGCAGATCGATTCGGCATTGGCCACGATTGATTCGCTCAAAAAAGCTACCCAAGTAAGTGTCGCCAAGGCGGTGTATCTGGCGTCGTGGCAGAGCCAACAGCAAGTTCGATACACGTCTGCTCTCGGAACTTTGAAAACAGAGAAACAAAACCGGTACGGCGTCGCGTTAGACAACGCCAAGCGATTGAGCTTTTTCGCCAAGCGCGCGATCGAGCAGCGCTTGGGAGTGCAACTGAGTGAGATGCACGACGACCTGCCGCTGGTCTCAGCGCCGGCGACCTGGGAGGGGAAGCTGTGCGACATGACGGGCGTCAACTTCGATGCACTTCAAAACAGTAAGGACACGAGTTACAGCGAAGGCTTCATCGGCGACTACGTTACAAAGCTAGGTAACTTGGTGGAAAGCTATCGTATCCAGAACAACTTCCATCAGGGCAGCGATATCGCTGTCATTTCGCTGCGTGATGATGTGCTGAACGTCCGAAGCGAGTGCGACGTGCCCTCCAGCAATCTGCTTTTCCAGTCAGCGGCACTCGATGCGCGCGATGCCTGGCAAACCCACGGTTGCAAGCCGATTAGCGTGAGCGGAGTTCAGCAATCGAGTATGAATTGTATCGCTGCAGTAGCGACCAACGCAGTTCCGTTCCTTACCGGTAACCCGCAGCTATCTGGCACGTCGGGTTTCGAGTTTCGTTTTGGAGACGGCCAAGGCTGCACCGCTGCAACGTGCGGTTGGCAGCCCCAGGCGGGGCTCTTTCAGACAGTTCACCTAGAGCCTGGCCTCTATCGCCTCAGCTGGTACACCCCGATGGACGTCGGCGGCTTACCGTCGTCCAACGGCATGTATGCCGGTCGAGTGCTCGACACGGCGAACGGGGGCGCAGATCTCAATCTCGATTTCACTGGCAGCCCCTTGATTGGCCAGTCCGGCGAGTGGGCTCGTGCCTTTGCCACATTCACCATCGAGGCCGGCGCTGACTACGAAGTCGGTTTTGGAACACGAGCGTCGGTTACCACGGTCCCGTCGGCGCTGGGCCTGGCCGCTCCCATGCTTGAGCTCTTGCCGCTCAACGGCAAAGACATGGACCTGCGATCCTTCGAACGGACTACCACATCACGGAACGTCAAACTCGCGGTCTGCGAGGACACAGATGGCGCGATCTTCCGTGCAACCCAATGGAAGCGCGACTGCGTACACCAGTGCGACTCGGGCTTCTCCAACAACTGCGCGAACGGTCCGATCTCGTGCTACCGGGAAGCGACTTTCGGCATCAGTCAGCCCGCAATTCAGAACGGTAAGGTGTTCAACTTCAGCGGGTTCGCGAAGGGCAACTTTAACTACCGGATCGATCAAGTCGCGCTCAATTTCGTCGGCACTGGGATCCGAGATTGCTCGAACTCGTTGTTGCCGACGACGTGCGGCAGCGCAGGATTCGCGACCTATTCGCTCGATCACACTGGCCCGTTCTGGGTTCGGAACTTCGACGGCAACGACTTCCGAGCGTTCCTTTTCGACGGGCATATCGAACAAGCACGAGCGCTGGCATCCGAGCGGTACATCACAAACCCCCTCGGTTCCAACGATCGCTCGTTACTCGCGGACTACGAGCGTGCCGAACTCCAGGGGCGCCCACTAGACGGCAACTTTGCGATTCGTATCTGGGAGGATCCCAGCATCAATTTTGAGCAGATCCAAGACGTGCAGCTGGTGCTCAACTACAGCTACTGGACTCGCTTCAAGTGAAGCGTCGGTAACTAGCCGGGATGCGAATGATGGCTAAAAGTCTCGTTGCGACATCGCGGTACAGGGCGCTGTTTGGCGGAGGGCGCGAGATATCCCCGCCCACTCCAAGCGGTACGTGCCTTCCGGAGTCTGCGCTTGAGGTCCCCGCGAGGTGCTTTCAAACCATTGAGTCAAGGCTATGAAACCACGTCGGCTCCTTGGTTGCATTGGTCTGAGCGGCCTCGAGCGTTTTCGCCGCGGAGCCACTCCGATCGCTTCCGTGCTGCTCTTCTTCTTTGGCCAATCGGCGCTCGCGCCGACGCTAGCGTGTGCGCAGAGCAGCGGCGAGCCCTCGATTGGGTCGGGCCAGAAGAACGTCGAAAGTGCGGCGGCTGTTCAAGCATCTGATGCCGAGCCACCGGTAATTCGTAGTGACCGCGGACAGGCAAAAGAGGATCAGGGGGCGAACGTCCCACAGTCTGCTGCCGCGGCAGTCGCTAACGCCGAAAAAAAGCTCGCACTACCAGGTCGGCAAGCCAGCGGAAACGGCCAGGGCACGCCTGCCGCTACGCCGCCGTCCCTAGATCAACCACTCGCGCTACCCACCGGCGCTGACAAGAGCGGCGTCACCAGCAAAGCTATCTCGCTTCCACAAGGTAGCGGCAAGATCCAAGGCATGGGCGAGAGCTTTTCGGCTCAGCTCTCTACAGGGATTGCCTCTTTCAGCGTGCCTTTTTCGCTACCGCATGCGCGCGGTGGCGTGCAGCCTTCACTCGGCCTTTCGTATTCATCCGCGAGCGGTTCCGGGCTCGCGGGGATGGGCTGGGACGTCGGAGTGCCCTTTATCGCACGACAAACGGACCGCGGCGTTCCCAGCTATGACGATCGCGCGGAGTTCCACCCGAACCAAGATCGTTTTGTCTTCAATGGGGGGCAAGAATTGGTCCCGATCTGTTTGGTCGGGAGCGCGACTCAGGGGTGTGACAGTGTCGGTGAGACGATGCCGTCGTGGAGTGTTGGCTCTCAATACTTCCGTTCGCGTGTCGAAGGCTCATACCTTCGTTTTTTTTGGTCCGCGGACCATCTGACTTGGCGTGTTCAAGACAAGAGCGGCGTGACGATGGAATTGGGCGTGCCGCTCGATGGTTCGAACGATCGACGAGCGCTGGACACGAATCCGGGACACCCGGAGCAGGTCTATCGCTGGCACTTGGTTCGTCAGTACGACACGCAGGGCCTCGCAAACCCCGCGGGCGCGGGCGATGCTCCGGCCCCCAACAACGTTGTTGTGTACCGCTATTTTCAGAACAGCGGCATGGCGTATCTGGCAGACATCTACGACACAACGCCAAAAGAAGACGCTGCCACGGTGGAGGTTTCGGTCTTCGCCCACCACACCCACCTTGCCTATGAGCAACGGAGCGACCCGACATTTTCATACCGAAGTGGCTGGCGCATCGATCAAACTCTGCGACTCGCGGGGGTAGACGTTGCGAGTAAGACGTTCAACGATGGGGTGGAAAGTGCGCGCCATCAGGTTCGCCGCTACCGTTTATCGTATGCATCGCAGCACGCTTCATTGCTGAGCAGCGTGCAGGTGGAGGGGCGTTGCTCGGGGAGCGAGGCGGACGCGCCAGCTGAGTCGAGCGGGCAACCCATCACCGACATGCCCACCGACCCGACTCAGCCGGTCGAAACGATCGGTGCGCTCGGGCGGGGAACGAACTGTCCGACGCTGCCGGCGATGACGTTTGGCTACAGCCACGTGACTGAAAACGCCGATGTCCCCGGATTCGAGGGCTTCAATCACGAGCTGCACACGGTTCAGAGCAGTCCCCCGCATTCCGTCGACGAAGAAATGACGGAGCTGTTCGACATTAACTCCGACGGCTTACCGGATGTACTGAACACCTCGGTGGGAACCTACGGCAACGGTCACGGCGTTTTCTTCAATTCCGCCGGAGGCAAGGCAGATACCTTCGGAGCCGCTAATCTCGTGACAGTTCAGGGGGCACTGGGGGCCAACGCGAATGACATCACGTTCCGCAACCTGAACCTGACGCCGCTGGATCTGGATGGCGACGGAGTAATCAACCTGCTGCACATGCCGCAGGTGAAAACGTACTCCATGTACTCACCAATGCTGAAGAACGGGGCATGGTCTTGGTTCGGCACCGCGGTAACCTCTGCTTCGGGTCAAAGCCCGAAGATCGACTTTGGCAAAGACACGCTAAACACCAAGGTGATGGACGTGAACGGCGACGGCCTGGTGGACGTCGTGGTGAGCACGGGCACCGAGTATCAGACGTTTCTTTCGCTCGTGCGGCTGCCGCAAGGGAGCGGACAATTCGGACATGGCGAATGGGCGTCCAGCTCGACCAGCACGCTGTCGAACGAGCCGATCCGCACCTGCGTACCGTGGAGCGCCACGCCCGTGCAGCTGAGTGATCCGGACGCCCAACTCGCCGATATGAACGGTGACGGGCTCCCAGATCTCGTCCGACTTCGTCGGGGAGACATCCGGTACTGGCCAGGGCGTGGCGATGGCGTGTGGGGCACAGGCGAACGCAGCGATTGCATCGCCGGGAAATTCAGCTCGAACGGCTACATTGCGATGGGAGGCCCTAACTACTCCGATATCCAAGGCACGAGCCTGCGGATGGACGACGTAAACGGCGACGGGCTCGATGACTTGGTGCAAGTTCGCTTCGACGCGATCGACATTTGGCTGAACGTAGACGGCAAGGGGTGGACGGATCGGCATATCATTCCGAATACCCCCGCCAGCCCATCGTACGCCAATCGCGTGCGTCTAGTCGATGTGAACGGCTCCGGGACGCGCGACATTCTCTGGGCCAACGCCAAGAAGTATCAGTACATCGATCTCGAAGCAGGCAAAAAGTCCTTCCTCCTGACGCACGTCGAGAACGGACTCGGGAAGAGTACGGACATCGAATACACGACATCGACCGCTGAAATGTTGGCAGCTGAGTCGCAACGGCAGTGCGACCCGAGTACGGAAACACAGCTGCTCGCGACTAACCCTTGGGGCTGCGCGTGGACCATGAAGATGCCCACGGTGGCGCATATGGTGAAGCGCGTGACCGAATCAGACAACCTCGACGTCGCCGGCTCGGGGATCGGCAAGTACGTCACTGAGTACCAGTACCGGGATCCCCTGTTTGAGGGGCGTCAGCGCGAATTTCGTGGCTTCACGCGTGCGCGCTCAAAGCGCATTGGCGATCAGAACAGCCCGAGCGACTTCACTGAGAGTGCCTTTCTGCTCGGAGAGTGTGAGGACGAGACCCCCGACGACGGCATCGACGACTGCTCGCTCGGTGAGCGTTGGCGCGACAATCCGCGCGAGGCGCTGAAAGGGTTACCGATTTTCACAGAGAAGTACGACGAAAAGGGCGTGTTTCTCAGCACTGATTCGAGCACGTATCGGTTGCGGCAATTGTTCGTGGGGCTTGACGGGCGGCGGGTTCGCGTTGCGTTCGAGATCGCAAAGCAAGCGGTGGTCTACGACACGGCTGCGGGCCCGCAAACGGCCACCGCAAGCAGTCGTCCCACTGTTCAGTTGGAGACAAGCCCGCCAGCCAGCGGTTGGGACCCCGTCGGTCACCCCCCGACAAGCCCGGGCGCGATTGTGGCGGGGGCGAACGTCACCAACAGCCGGACCTCCTTGATCCCGCTGCGTGGCTCGACGGGCTACGGAATTATGGGGTCCGCCTCCGAGGTCGACTTCGTGGGCAACAAGTTGCTAGCCGTTGATTTCGGCTGCTTCTTGGGAACGGCCTGTCCTGTCGCTGCAACCGGAACCGTCGCAGACGAGAGTATTTTCCAGGTGACGAAGCCTGGTTTGGTTACAGGCGACCAGGGCGGTTGGCTCTGGCGCACGCGGGAATCATGGGTTTCTGGCAGTGTTCACACCGAGCGGCGCAACCACCAATTCATCACGTACGATGAGTTTGGTAGTCCGACGAAGACGGAGGCGGAACTCCGCGGGACCGTCGCCCTCGATCGATTCACGTCTGTGCCGGCGGACGGCACTGCTCCGCTCCCGACATCACGAGCCGCTGACGGCGATCAATTGCCGGTGTCCAAGAGCACGTACAACGAGCTCGGGCTGCTAGTGCAAGAGGTCGCACCGAACTCGCCCAATTTCGAGGCTCCCGCCGCGAATTCTGGATGCCGACAAATTAGCTACGGAACGGATTCCTACGCAGAGTTCCCGATCGCAGAGACGATTCACACTCGCGACGGCTGCGATAGTGAAGGTCCGGCGCTGACTACGTCGGCAATCTATGACCGTGGGCTGGGCGCGCCAGTGCTGGTGATGGACATGCAGATCCAATACACCCGAGTCGAATATGACTCGTTTGGTCGATTGACTGCGCTCTATCGGCCAAAGCCTGACGTGAGCTTTGCGACCAGCAACATCGCTTCCGTGAAGATCGACTACACGCTGCCTTCGCCCAGCAACCCCGTAAAGTATTCGATCATCCACACCCAGACGCAGGATGGGTCGACGTATCAGGACGCCAATAACTATCTCGACGCTTACTCCTACGTCGACGGTCTTGGTCGCACTCGGTTCGGGATCAGCGAGGCGGACAAGAGCGCAAATGATCTCGGCACGTACATTGTGTCGGGGATACAGCTTTTCGATGCAAAGTCCGCGGTCAGTCGCAAGTATCTCGACTACTTCAGTGACACGGCTCTCGCGGAGCCACCGTTCGCAAATGCTCCGACGACCGCGTACGGGCGGCAGCGCTACGATGCCTTTGGGCGGCAGGTGCAAACGTTCGATCTGGACGGGACGGTGACGCTCCAAAGCGTGTATCACGCGCTCTCCAGTGATTTGTACGACGCCGCCGATCTGGAAAATGGACCGCATCAGGGCAGCTACGCAAGCACTCGCGGTGACGGCCATGGTCGGACCGTTGCAACCACTGAGCGCATCCACGTCAACGGGAACATCGAAGCGCGCGAAGTGTGGACACAATACCTTGCGACTGGCGAACCGGAGGTAATCACGCGCGTGCGAGTTGGCAGCACCGACCCTCCGGTCGTGCGCTGGATGCGTTACGACTCACTGGGGCGCATGGTGTTGAACGCGGATCCGAACACCAGCCAGAACTTCGACGCGAGCCCGAGCACAGATCCCGTGCCAGGCCCAAGCAAGCTCAAGGCGTGGCGCTATGCCTACGACTACACGGGCGAGCTCGTCGGTACGAGCGACGCCCGCGGCTGTGGCGAGAACTTCAGCTACGACAGCGCCGGTCGCCTGTTGACCGAGGATTATAGTCCTTGCGGAGAACAAGGTCCGTACACGCCACCCGCCTCGAGCGGCATGCCGGTCACGGATCCGAACGGATACGAGGTCGTCTATTGGTACGACACGGCGCCGCTGCAACCGTTCACCACGGCGAACATCACGCGGCCAAGCAACTACGTTGCTGTGAATACATACTTGAGGGGCCGTCTGGTCGCCTCGTGGAGCATTGGCAAGACACAGTGGCTTAGTTACGACGGCCGAGGCCATCTGACGCAGACAGCGGTGATTCCAGCGCTACCACGAGCCGCGAACGATCGAGCGCTCGCTTCGACCGCCGTGGACGCGCGGTACGGACGCCGCGCGTACTATCGCAAGTTCGTGTTCGACGCTGCGGATCGTGAAGTGAGCGCGACGACCGGGTCGACGGTAGCGGAGCTCCAAGGCAACGCAGAGCCCTCCATGCCTTCGGGCTCGGAAACCAGCGCTGTGGTTACCGAATATTCTAAACGCGGCACCGTCAAAGCCGTGCACAGCACCTACGGAGATCTGGTAACGAGCGTGACGCGCAGCGCGGACGGTTTGGTGAGTCAGATCAAGTATGGAGACTTGGCAGGGACCACGACCGACAACACCTACGATACGCGACGACGCCTGCGCAACGTCCAGACCTACCGTGGTCCTCCGGGGTACTGGAACAGCCCTCCGCCCAACTACACGCCCGCGCCCGCGTTCGGCACTTTGGGCGCGCCGCCGACAACCTTTCAGTTGGTCCTCCAAGATCAACAGCTTACCTACGACGTAGTTGGCAATCCGACGGAGATTCGCGATTATCGCAGCGCTGACGATTGGCCCGCTGGGGCAAAGCCCCTGACCAAAAAGGTCCAATACGACGATCTCTATCGCGCCACCCGCATTGATTACCAAGCGGCCGCCGGCGTCGATTCGTGGACCTCCCCGTATGCCGCCGAGCTCGCCGGTCAAAGCGATCCGCGGCGTGCCCAACCTGCTCCGCACGTGGCTTTTGATTCGCGTCCGCTCTATCAGACGTTCACCTACGACTGGCTCGGCAATACCGATGCGAGTGACGACGATGCGCACGGTTTCTACGATCGCTCGCTAGGTAAGATTACGAACGATATTAGCGGCGGCCATCCGTATCAGCTCAAGAGCGCGAGTAACAAGACTGGCCCGGCGACGTCGCGCTCGGGGGCTGTTGATGTGGCCTACGATGCGATGGGCAACGTCAAGCGCATCAATCTTGAGCGCAACGGCGCTTGCCTGCCAACGACGTCTCCCTGCTCTAGTCGTTGGGATCTGCAATACGACGAAGTCGGGCGCCTCAGTCGAATTTGGCGACTCGATCTGCCGACGTCGGCCTTGCCGCCGATTGGCACAAGCACGACGGGGCGCACGCGCGATCTCCAATTCCTCTACGACGAGAGCGATCAGCGCACCGTCAAGATGATGACCGATGCCAGCGATCAGGTCAGCTCGACGCTGTATCCGTTAGAAACGCTGGAGGTGCGTGGGACCGCGGTCGATTCATCGCAGGGGTACGGCGAGTCGACGCTGAGTTCAGACAACGAGGTGCCGTATTTGGTGGCGCACGGCGTGCGGCTCGCACGGTTGCACTATGAGCAGCCAGCGATCGGTGAGCCGCGCGTTGGCGGAAACGCTTTGCACGTGCTGTTTGAGCTCGGCGACTATTTAGGTTCGACGAGTGTGGTGCTGGATAAGGATACGAGCGAACTCGTCGAGGCTTCGACGTTTCAGGGGTATGGGGCAAAGGAGAGTGATTATCGGCCGGAGCGCTGGAAGGGGTTCCGCGAGGACTACGGGTTCACAGGGAAGGAGGATGATTCTGAATTTGGCATTGTTTACTTTGGAAAGCGGTTCTTTTCAGCGTGCTTGAATCGCTGGTTGACTGCAGATCCGCTCGCCGTCCACCTGCCGGGCGATGTCGACCTAAATCTATATGCTTATGTCTCAGGGAGGGTTCTGAGGGCCGTGGATCCTCTTGGCTTGGATGCTGCGCAGGTCGCGCGCGCCCAGGTATCGGCGGAGGGGACTTCTGTTACGGGGCTGGACTACTCGGACGAGAACTATGTCGACCAGTTCTCAAGTGCAGAATACGATCTCAAGTCAGACACGATTACACTTCATTACAACGCGGGGCAATCCCTGCGTTTAGGTGCCGGCGAGGTGGCGAATGTGACGCCTTCCGAGCACCCGCTCACAACATCTTCATACAGGGGCGAAGGGATCGCTGTGCCCCGAAGCCTCGACCCTTACAGTACCCCGCGGCTCTCCGAATTCAAAGATGCGATAGACCAGTACAAGCAGGCAATTGTTAACCAAGCGTTGTGGGGCCAGTTCGAGCACACAAGCTGGCTAGCGTTTCAGGTCCTCTCTCTCTCTGCCGGAGAGATCTCCGTTCAACAGTGGAACGCGGCCGCGACTGCGACGGCATTGGGACGTGCCGCTCCGGTTGTCGCGAGGGCGCTTGCACCGGAGCTAGAACCGGGCGCAGGGGTTCCAGCTGGCAGCGTCGGGGCGCAACGGCGCCTCACCTTTGAAGCCTCGGACAAGCATCCCCCAGGCATAGCGCGTCCCGGCATGAGGGGTAGCCCCGGTCCAATGAACGGTCAGGCTGCGCTAGATACGTCTCAACCGATCTCGCCCAATACTCCAAGGAGAGTTGGGGTTGACTACGAGTCAAGCCAATTCGTGGTATTTGATGAAACCTATCCAGGCAAGCCGATCTTTCACGGCCATGTTCGACCTTGGTCAGAACTAGACCAGAAGATGCAAAACGCCCTGATTAAGGCGGGTCTGGCAAATCGCAAAGGTAAGATTTTGACAGGTGATCAATGAAATACACCGTTGCTGTCCCGCTTTCGAAGGTCGCGGCGAATAAACTATTCGCCGATGGTGATCCGGATCGGATTAAGGAAACCTTAGTATCCGTGGCTCTCAACGAACCGGACTGGCGTTGGGTTCAAGAGCGCTGCATTGAATTTGCAAACAATAGCGCTGAGTGGAGCGTGCGTGCTGTTTGTGCGACATGCCTTGGCCACATCGCCAGAATTCACGGCGAACTCGATTTGGAGGGTGCCCTGCGAACGCTTGAGGCTCTCGCGCGAGACCCGCGAACGCAGGGTTACGCGGAAACCGCGCTGGACGACATCCGAATGTACGTCCGCCGGGTCGGCTCCGGCAGCACAAGTGAGTAGCTATGCACAATGGAAGAAACCGGGTGTTCATAATCGATCGGCAGTTGCAAGAGAAACGACAGTCAAACTTAAATTGCGAACCGCTGCTCGTCTTGGATTGGCTTGATGCCATTAGAGGCTTCGCAACACAGTGAGCGAACGCATTGGTTCCCATTCTATCCGGGCACACAACCGACACTTACGTCTTAGCGCTTCGCACCGTTTCGCAGCGTTTTTCTGTGGCAGCGCGATCCGTCGGCGTGTAAGTCCGTGAGCACCGGCTGCTCGCTCGTAAGTGGAATTGAGATGATCATAAATCAAAATCATCGGAGCAGCTGGATCCTGCAGTTGCTCGCGGTCACCGTCTCTTTGTTGCTTATCCCAATCGCTGGGTGTGACTCAACGCATCCTGGCGACAACGGAGCTGCCGGAGGCGGCACCGGAGGTGCGGCCTCAGCAGACATTGGCGGCTTCTCAGGCAATTTGCCTGGTTCGACGATCTCATTTCCGAGCACGACGACCCTCGTCGTGCATTCGCCGAATGGCGCTGCTGGGGGCGGTTCGAACAGCGCTGGCGGTGGCGCGGGCTGGGCGAGTAGCTCTGCCGGCTTTGCCGGTTTGTCGGTCACTCAGTGCGCTCCTGAGCATCCTTCGGGCGCGTCCGCGAACATCTGCGGCGACGGCTTCCGCTCCTCAACCGAAGCCTGCGACGACGGCAACACGCTCCCAGAAGACGGCTGCAGCCCGACCTGCCAAATCACTCCGCAACTCGTGAGTCCCCGCGTCGTCGCCGTCCGCGAGGCCGTGCGAATCAACGCTGGCGCGGACGCGGTTGGCTCATTCGGCGCGGACCGCTTCTACAGCGGCGGTGGTTCGTACGTGAGCCGCGCCACAGTTGATACGAGCGGAGTCGCGAACGCCGCGCCCGCGGAGGTTTACCAATCCGAACACTTTGGTGACTTCTCTTACACACTGAGTGGACTCAAACCAGGAGTCGCGTACCCATTGCGTCTGCATTTTGCGGAGATCTGGTTTGATAGCAGCAACGTAGGCGCTCGAGTTTTCAACGTCCTGATCAACGGGACGACGGTCTTGGAGAACTTCGACATCGTTGCGATCGCCGGCGCTAACAAGGCAGTCGTGCGCGAGTTCAGTCCGGTTGCGGACGCCGAGGGGCGACTGGTGCTGAACTTTGTCACCGTAGTCGGCGGCGCAAAGCTGAGTGGGATTGAGCTAGTGATGCCCCCGCCGTCATCCGGGGAAGCGATCGCGCAAATTGATAGCGGCGGCGATGGGGTGGGCACGTTTGGCGCTGATCAGTTTGTCACGGGCGGAGCTGTGAGCTCGACTCCTTATGCCATCGCCACGACTGGCGTGAAGAATGCTGCGCCGGCCGAGGTCTATCAATCGGTCCGCTACGGAGATTTTTCTTACACCCTCACCGGGCTGACCCCGACGGTTATTTATACGGTGCGGCTGCACTTCGCAGAGACGTACTACTCTCTCGCCGACGCTCGCGTTTTCAACGTCGCGATCAACGGGACGCGAGTCATCGAAAATTTCGACGTCTACAGTGTCGCCGGGTTCAACCAGGCGGTCGTCCGCGAATTCGAGGCAGTTGCTTCTGCGGACGGGCAGATCGTTGTGAGTTTTCAGAGCGTGAAAGACCTTGCGATCTTGAACGGGCTCGAGCTCTTCGCGCCAGTTCACGCGTCGTTGCCTGGTCGCACGATTGGTGCGGGAAGGCATCCGCTGGTGGCGGGGTGCAACAGGGTTGCGGTCGCGTTCTCCGAACGCGGTGATGAGTCGTCGGCGCTGTATTTGTCCACATTCAAGTCCGCGGGCCAACCGGTGAGCTCGGCTCAAGTCGCTCAATCCAATGCGGCGGCGCCTGACCCAGGCGTAGCTGCGTTGCCCGGTGATGAATTCGTGGTTGCTTGGACCGACTTCGACGACGATGAGCTCGGCATCTCGTTGCGCAAGGTCGTCGGTGGAGTCGGGCAGGGCAAACCCATTGTTGCCAACGAAGACCAGGCGTTCTCGCAGAGCGGTTCGGACATCGTGTTCGATGGCAACAAGTTGGTGGTTGCTTGGGCGGATTCGCACGACCCCACGAACGGTCCTGATCTGCACTATCGCGTGTTCAGTCCGGACCTGAGACCGCTCACCGGAGATCAAGTTCTAGCCGCGACGGATGCCGTAGAAGACAACGTCGTCCTCGCGGGCCGCGACGGGCATTGGGCGGCTGCTTGGCGCGCAGGTTCGCAAGGCCAAGAGACCATTGAAGTCCAGAGTGGCGGGTCGCATTGGACAGTGGGGCCGTTTCTTCCCGGTGCTGCGAACGACCGTCCGGATCTCATTTTCCTTGATGAGACGCATCTCGCGTTGGCGTTCACGATGGGCACCGATCCGGAGAACGCGGGCGTGGCAAACGTCCCACGTCTACATGCGGCCGTCCTCGATCCGAAAACGCCGGGGCCCACTGAATCGTTCGAGATTGCGCCTGCGCAATTGCCTTATGCAACTCAGCTCTCGGTGGCACAAACAGAACCCAGTTTGGTTATGGCGGGCGACCACGTCTTCGTTGCCTGGCGGTCGAGTGCGCTGTCTGGTGACGGTCGCGGCACGGAATTGTGGTCACGCCGAGTGCCCTTCTCGGTTAGCGGCGACACAGTGACGTTGGACCTAACGCACATCGAAGTGCCGCTCATACAAACTGCCGCCCAACGCGAAGGCGATCAAGAAGCGTTCCGTATGGCCGCGACCACCCTGTGGCCAAACGGCGGTGTTGTCAGCGTGTGGGACGACTCGAGCCGTTCGCTTGGTCCGAGTTCGGGAGCTCCCGACGTGGCGTTGCAGGTCGTTCCCGATGTTCACTCCCCATGTACTGGCGTGACACTGACATCTGACCAACCCGCTTCCTACAACGTCACAGGGCAATACGTGGTGCAGGGCGAGACCATCACGTTCGCGGCGACGGGGACGTGCAATGGCCTGCCCGAATACCGCTTCGTGATGCAGCAGCCAGGTGGAATTTGGGCTGAAGTTCAACCGTGGAGTTTGTCGAATACCTTTGTATGGCCATCGGCTGGGGTGACGATGGGTTATTGGAACATCCAAGTTTGGGTCCGTGCCCGGCCCGGCGCCGACTATGAGTATGACGCGTACACGGGCAAGCAGATCTTGGTTACAGACGCAGCAGCCTGCACGGCGGCGACCGTCGTTTCCGATCATCCGAGTGGATACGTGGTGACGGGTGACGTCATTCGGTGGAAGGCATCTTCAACGTGCTCTGGGCAACCTCGCTACAAGTTTTGGATCCTTGAGCCCGGAACGTCATCGACATACACCGTGGCGCAGGACTGGAGCACGAACGACACGTTCGAGTGGAACACCTCTGGCAAGCCGATCGGTTATGGAAATTTGTTCGTTTGGGTAAGTGATTCTGTCTTCTTTACGAGTTGGTACCAGGCATACGCCAGCTCGAGCTTCATGCTGAACGACTACGCCGCCTGCACGAGCGCGACCCTCACTTCTGACGCTATTGCTTACCATGCGGTCGCTGGACAAGTCGTTCATTGGACCGCGACCTCTGCCTGCGCGGGGCCCGCAGAGTATCGATTCGTGTTGCGCAACCCCGCTGGCACCTACAGCGAAGTCCGAGCCTGGAGTTCCGACAATACGCTCACTTGGAACAGCGCAGCGCAGCCTCCCGGATTGTGGGAGATGCAGGTTTGGGTGCGGGATGCGCCGTTCTATGACTATCTTCAGGCCTACGCCTCGTCTTATTTCAACCTCGATACAGCCCCGTAGCGTAGGTCTTCGCCGCGGCCCACATTGGTGCTCGGTTTAGAGCAGGCAACCCGCGGCGCTCCTGCACAAGTCGATGGGGGAAGACCACATGCTCGCCGCGCAACGCAGCCGTTGTCGCCCCCAACGCAACCGGCATTGGGGCGTACCATTCCGGAATGGACGCTTGCGCATGACGGCGGTGTCGGCTGCGGATAGCGATGTCATGAGTCATGGCAAAGCGAGCTGCTGACTCGTGGCAGCGATTGTCCGCAGATCGCAGCGGCAGAGTCGCGCCTTCTCGCGTTTGACGAGAGGCGCCTCGTGTGAGATGCACGAGCCGTCAAGAAACTTGCGAGGCGTCCAGTTCCGAACGTATGGACGGAGAGGCATTGGGGCGGTTTCTGGTACCTGCTCATAGCGGAATTGGCCTCAGGCGCTCGAGCCTTGCAGTTGAAAAGTCTAGGGCGCCTGTACACATGACTTCGCGAGTGACTAGCGCATGGGCAGTCCCTGGTTGTCGAGAATCGGGACGGTTGGGCAAGCAGCCGGTCACGACGACGGTCCTAGGCCGAGGCCGAGGCCGAGGCCGAGGAGTATCCAAAACTGGGTAGATCTGACCGAAACCCGGAAGAAGCGTCAGAGCTCCGCGCGAAGGGGTTGCCGAAGCAAGAGCTCTGCAGCAAAAATGGCCAGGTCTTTCGAGGGCAAGCGATGAACGACGAAGAAAAACACTCGCCAGCCGCGCAATGGTTGGGGACGGTTGCCATCGACGGTGCGCGGGTCGGCCCATTTGAATTGAGGCAACGGACGCGTGACGTGCGAGAAAACGGAGCGGACATCGAGCGGTACGACGTCTACCTGGATTCGTTCGAGACCCCGCTGCTCACTCGTGCCTCTGCGGCCGAGGCAGATCTTGCGACGCGCGAGTTCTTGTCGCGGTTAGTTGCGTGCACCCCGCAAGCCAACCCGCTGCAGTCGTCTTCGGGCGTGCGCGGGCACTCGAGCGCTCCCTTCACGCCTCCGCAAACTTCACGGCGGCGGCGGTCGAAGGGCAAGAAGCGCCGAATCAGGTGGCGTAGGTTGCCGAGCACCGGCCGGGTGCTCGGGCTCGCTTGTCTCGTCGCTCTGGCGTCGCTTGGGTCGTACTATTTGGGGACTACCCAGATCCCGGCACCCGACTCCGGGGTCGTTGTGGATCCCTAATTCTGGCCGCCGAGTCCAGCTCGCACTGCCCCCTTCCTACAGGCCGTAGACCTTGCTGCGGTCACCGACGACGCCATGGAGGACATCCCTGGTATCAACGATCAATTGGGCCTCTGAGAGCAAGCGCTCTCGTTCGATGACACTGTGGTCGGTGACGATGACCACCGCGTCGAAGGGCTCGAAGCTCGCGGCCGGATCAATTCCGTCGAGCACCACGCCGTCTTCGTCCAGTCGTGGGACGAACGGATCCATGTAGGAAACCAGGGCACCGCGCTTTTCTAAAGCATGAATAATGGCGAAGGCGGGGGACTCGCGAAAATCACTGACATTGCGCTTGTATGCGACGCCATAAATCAGGATCTTCGAACCTCGAACAGGCTTCGAGTGGTTGTTGAGCGCCTCGCTCGTGCGTTCAACCACGTAGGCAGGCATCCCGCTATTGATCGAGTCGGCTAGCTCGATGAAACGCGCTTGATACTGCAACGTGCGCAATTTCCAAGACAGGTAAAGTGGGTCGATTGGGATGCAATGGCCGCCCAGGCCGGGTCCCGGATAGAAGGGCATGAACCCGAAGGGCTTGGTCGCTGCAGCGCGAATCACTTCGAACGGATCGATGCCGAGTTTTCGGCTCATCATCGCAATCTCGTTGACCAAGCCGATGTTTACCGCGCGGAAAGTATTCTCTAGCAATTTTACCATCTCCGCGGTTTCGGTCGATGAGACGGGCACGATCTTGTCGAGGATTTGCGAGTACAGCGCCGAGGCAACCCGCAGGCACTCCGGGCTTGCTCCGCCGAGCACCTTCGGCGTGTTTTTTGTCTTGTAGACGTTGTTGCCCGGGTCGACGCGTTCAGGTGAGAACGCGATGAATACACTCTGCCCGAGAACCCGGCCCGCCTCCGTCAGTTTGGGGATCAGCACCTCGGTGGTGGTGCCGGGGTATGTGGTGGATTCGAGAATCACAACCATACCGTCATGCTGGTGCCGCGCGATCTCCTCAGTAGCCGCGACGATGAACCGCATGTCCGGGTCCTTGGTCTTGTTTAGAGGAGTCGGTACGCAGACAATCACAGCATCGGCCTCGCGCAGCACTGCTGAGTCCACGCTGGCGTCGAGGAGCCGTGCCTTCACGTGTGGCGCCAGATCGCTCGTGGGAACATCCGCGATGTACGACTCGCCAGCGTTCAGCAGGCGAACCTTTTCCGGATCCTTATCCAGGCCCGTTACCCGAAAGCCGGCGCGAGCGAACTCGGCGACGAGCGGCAGGCCAACGTAGCCGATGCCCATCACCACGATGTGGCACGATCGTTTCTCGATTTTGTTGAGCAGGTCTCTCATCGCTGTTTCCGATCCGGAGCTAACCCGACTTTTGTTGCGCGGTCGCCCGAGAAATTTCAAATCGCGCACAATTGGGCGCGGGAGGGGACGCTGCGATCGTGTTAGAACTTCCACATCGCCCATGCCAGCCCCAAGCCCGGCGTCGAGCAACCTCCAAACCTTCGTCGCGACTAGCCGCCAGGTCGCCTGTACGGTCGGAGGCGAGGCCGTTATTTTGCACCTTGATGAAGGGCTTTACTACAGCTTGAACCCCGTTGGGACTTGCATTTGGGCGCTTCTTCAGCAGCCACGCAGCAAGGAGGAGTTGATCGCGCGCGTATTGGAGGAGTTCGACGTAACCCCCGAGCGCTGTCGTGCAGACGTGGAAGAGCTCTTGGAAGCACTCTGCACTCGCCTGCTCGTGGTCCCCGCGGAGGTGAGCGGGTGAACCGCTTTGCGCGCCTGCTGCGCTTGGAGCCTGCCGCACGCGGCCTTTCGATCGAAGCAGCCGTGTTGCTGGGCATGATTGCACCAGGTTTGAAGTTCGGCCCCAGTGCACTCACGGGCCGCTTGATTCGACGTGCTTCAACCGCGTCGAGTGGTACCGCTGATCCCGTATTGGTAGCGGAAGTCGCAGCGGCGGTCAGGCGAGCCGCGTACCAGGTTCGTGGAGGTACGTGTTTAGCGCAGGCCTTGACCGGTTGGCTGATGATGACCTGCCGGCACCAACCCGCCACGGTGCGGCTCGGCGTGAACCGTGATCGCGCAAGTGGGCTCAGCGCGCACGCGTGGCTCGAGTGCAACGGCGCCCGTATCATCGGCGGCGACGCCGCTGGGGAATACGCTCCTTTTCCTATGTTCTCATGAGTATCGTCGGGATCTGGGCGCGCTCAATGGATGAGGCGCAAGTGGGGCTCGAGCGGTTGCTCGATGCGTTGCCGAACCGCAGTCACGGCTTCAAAAAGCGGGTGGCTGCGGCTTCGGAGGTAATGTTCGGATACATGCCCGCCGTTGCGTCAGCGGCAATTTGTTCGGACCCAGTGGTTGCCCCGGCCTCAAGCTTAGCAATCGCTGGCGACGTGCGTTTGGACAACCGCGACGAACTGTTCGACGCACTCGAACTAAACGATCGGAGCCTGGCGGACAATGCGCTCGTTTTACGCGCTTATCAGCTCTGGCACGATGAATGCGTCAATCATTTGCTGGGCGATTTTACGTTTGTCATTCACGACCGGCCTCGGCGCAAACTATTTGCAGCGCGAGACGTAGCGGGTGCCCGCCCGCTCTATTATGCGGCGTTCGACGGAACCTTTGCATTTGCATCGAATCCAGGCGCGCTGCTTGCCCTGCCGGAGCTACCCCGTGCTCTCGATCAGCGCGCAGTGATCGATTATTTGGGCGATTTCCCGGAGGATGAGCACGCCACGTTGATCCGTTCGGTGCGGCGGCTTCCGCCGGGAACACGCCTGACATACAGCGCCCGAGCCGTCAAGGTAGAGTCCTATTTCGACGTCACGGCGATTCGCGAGTGCAGGCTCCCGAATGACGACGAGTATGCCGAGGCGTTGCGCAGCGAACTTACACGCGCCGTGAAAGTCCGTCTTCCGTCTTCCGGTCGCTGCGGGGTGATGCTCAGCGGCGGCCTCGACTCATCAATGGTGACGGCACTCGCGGCCCGCGCGAGTAGCTCGGTCATCTCCACGTTCTCCGCTGTATTCGATGAGATTCCTGAGTGTGACGAGCGGGTCTACCAAGCTCCCGTGGTGCGTGCCGCTGGTAGCTCTCATTTTGAGGTGCGTCCACAGCCAAAGGGGCTTGGTGCCGATTTTGCGACGCTGTGTCGAACCTTCGGCGAGCCGGTTCCGATGGGTCCTCACTGGATGGCTTGGGCGGCCGCAGAGGCCGCCGCGCAGCAGGGCATGAGCGTGCTGTTGACCGGTGCGGATGGCGATCGCGTCGTCTCGCACGGAACTGGGCGAACCGCGGAACTGGCGTTTCAGCGCCGCTGGGGGGAGCTCGTGCGCGAGGTCAATGCGGTCCACGACTTCTCATCTTGGCGCAAAGCGCGCGTGCTCGCTGTGCATGCCTGCCTACCGTTCGTTCCCGAGGTTCTGCGCCTCGCCGTCGAACGTCGCGATCCGCGCCGGCGTCGTGTGTTGAGCGCGGCCCTCCGCATTTTGCGCGCTGATGCGATTCTGGCGGCCGGCGTGGCGCCGCGCCTGGAACAGGCTGTACGCCGCTCACTGAATACTCGGGATGCACATGAACGGATCCTGACTAGCTCCAATCGCGGGCGGGACGTAGATCTGCTCGATCGGTTGGGTTGCTACTTCGGCCTGGAGTTTCGACATCCGTTCTTCGATCGACGGGTGATCGAGCTGTGCCTGAGCTTTCCCGGTGAACAGAAGCGTCGGCGCGGTCGACCCCGCTTCGTGCTCCGCAACGCAATGACGGGCCTAGTTCCTGATGTGGTGCGGTTGCGTCCCTCTGATACCTATTTTGATGCGGCTTTCGCCGCGTGGAACACGCCTTGGCTGGCGGCTCAGGCGGCTGAGGGACCCCTCAATTTGGAAAATCTGGCGCCCTTTGTAAATCTCGCATCGCTTCATCCGGTAGGCGCATACTTTCAAAATGGCCCCAATTCGCTGGCTGATGGGCCGGTGGACGTCGCCCGAAGGTGCGTGTTACTTTCGAAGTGGTTGGATTCGATGGTTGCGCCAGAAATTGCATCGCCGAACGCACGGCGTTTCAACGTTTCGGAAGTGCGCGGCAACTAATTCATATCGAGCGACAACTTTTTTGGAGAGCATGCAATGAATCCCGACACTCGGCTGGACTTGATCCCGGACGCGGCGCCTTCTGTGCAAAAGAAGCCGTACCAAAAGCCAGAGCTAGTCGCGCACGGTAGCGTTGGCCGTCTCACACAGACCGGGGGCACCAACCAGCATCCCGACGGAATCTTTACGCACAAGCTCTCCTGAAGCTTCGGCATTGCTGGGGCGCACCTCGCGTGTCGAGCCAGTTCTTCTACTTTGCATATGGCCTGCACATCCGTGCAGATTTCGCGCTTTGGCCATGGGGCGCACGCGAATCCCAGCGCGGGCCGGTGGCTGATGTCGTCGTCGAATTGGTGGCTTCGGACGAAGTACTCCCTGAGCTCGGATTCGGGCCAGGAAGACGCGATGCCGTCTTGGATTGGCCCGGTGTTGGCGTCTTCCGGATCGAGCGAGGGGAGCGGATTGCGGTTCGCCCCGATATTGGATCGACCATCGACGAAATTGCCCTGATTGCTGCGGGTGCAGCGTTCGCGCTACTGCTCGAGCAGCGCGGTCACGCGATTCTGCACGGTTCGTGTGTCAGGATCGGTGACGAAGCGATTGCGCTGCTTGGTCCTTCTGGCTCGGGCAAATCCACGACCGCAGCAACGCTTCGGGATCGTGGACACTCGTTGCTTTCAGATGGCATGACAGTCGTGGATCTCTCCAACGGCGATCTGCTTGCGCTGCCAGGCCCACCGCATTTCAAGCTGTGGCCTGACGCCGCCCAGTCACTGTCAGTGACACCCAGCTCGTCGCATCCGATCGCGAGGCACGAAGAGAAGCGATGGTATGACGCTCGAGGTGGCGTGGCGATCGGACCGGCGCGGATTCGGCGCGTCTACCTACTCGCGCCCGGCCGGGGTGTTCAACTTGAGCCACTTAGCTCGGCTGCTGCATTGGTTGGTTTGGTACAGAATTACTTTTTGGCTGACTTTGCAGATCGGCAGGGGCGAGAGTTCATCCTGCATCGCTGTGCAAAGCTTGCGGCTGGCGTTGCAGTTTGTAGGCTTCGGCGCGGCGAGGTGCTGAGCGATCTCCCGGCCGTGCTTGCTGAGTTGGAACGTTCGGGTTAATTGCTCCCGCACGGTTCTAGCGGCGGTGACGCACGTGGAGCTCTCCAAAGCTCGCGGCGCCACGCGCGAGCTCTAACGCGAGCTCAACTGAACGAATCAGAGGCGATGACACGTCGCGTAGCTTTCCGCTTCGTTCCGCACTCGAGCCGACTGAGGACGAGCTCGAAATAGCGCTGCGCAGCGCTCGCTTGATCGCGTCGCGATTTGTAAGGTCCAACACGCGCTCGAAACGCAGCGCCCGTCGATATTCTGGGTCGATGGCTGATGCCACCAAATGGCTCAGCAGCTGCCGCTCTGGCGAATCAGCGGACAGGGAAAAGACATCTCTGCCGTGACTTAGCGCGGTACTGAGGTGCCTAGCTGCGTGGCTGAGCTCACGTCCGACAGCGAACGCGACGAGGTCGAGCCCTTGATCGATTGACGCTTCGTGTTGTGCGCTGAGCGAGCACAGGTCTGAAAGCACGCGCATGATCGGGTACCCTTCGGGTGAAGTGCGGTGCTGAACGAGGCCGTGCACCACCGCATGGGCCGCCAAAATGGGGTGCTTCGGCACAAAAGACCCGTCCGCGAGGGAGTCGACCCACCCTTCCGAAATCAACCGAGTCGCGCTCAAGCCTTCGCGTTCTGGAGCATCCCCGGGAAGCTGAATCCCCCAAAGGGCCGTATGGATTTCGACCACTTCCCCAGACGCACGATGCAGTGGAGGCAGATGGTATTGCGGCGTGTCAGCGCCGCTTCGAAAGCCGCGTTCGGAGAGCGCACGCCGCAGAGAGCTGGCGCTGGGCTCGGGCACCAAGAGATCGACGTCGCGAGCGAACCGTTCACCCTGGTCGATCAACCCCGCGTGGCTCAGGGCGGCGTGCTTCAGCCAAATGATGGGGCAGCTCAGCGACCGCGCGGTGTTCAGGACCTCGTACCGCAGTGCTTGCAGCACGCGGTTTATCGCGAGCGCCTGGAGGCGCGAGACGCTCAGCTCCCTCGCTGATTCCGACCCGAGTTCCTGAACCAAGATCGCCGAGTGACGGGTGGCAATTCGCGGTGCAAGATCTAGTTCGAAGCTCAGGCGCACGACCGTCGCCGCATCGATTCCACATGGCACGGCGGTGGCCGGTGGCGCGAATCCGCGTAACAACACCCAGCGCAGCTCGTTGGAAGGCTGAAGTTTCGGTGGCGGAACACGAAACACGGACCACATTGCCGACTGTTGGCTGTGTACCATGATTTGTTCGGGGCAAGCGGCCCGCGGGCCGTTTGCGTTGTCCTGTTCGCTCGGGTGTGCTTTTATCGCGCGGGTGAAGTGATACAGGACGCTGCGGAGCTTTGAACGTCAACGCGATCCTCTACACCCAACAGCCACATGATTCTGCCTACGGCGCGAGCCAGGCCGAGAAACGACGCAATGTCTGAGACCATTCAAACTTCCGCCGACGACTCTGTGTACTTGGAGCAGCTGTGGCGCACGCTCGTCAAGAATCGCTGGTTGATCCTAGCTATTTCACTGAGCGTGCTGGCCGCAACGACGTTCTACACCCTGGGTCAACGCAAGATATATCAAGCAGTTGCCACGCTCGAGATCGACCCGACCCCGCCCAGTCCACTCGGCCACGACGTGCCCGCGATCGTCAACCTGGGCGACGCGTTCTGGAACAACCAAGAATACTACGCGACCCAATACAAGATCCTCGCAAGCCGCGGCACAGCCGAGGCTGCAGTTCGGTCATTGGGTTTGAATCATGATGGTGCGTTTTTGGCAGGCATGCCAGCGGACGAACGCCGGCCCGCCGACGTATCCGTGCAGACCGCTGCAGCCGCTGTGCTCAGCCGGTTCAAGGTCGCGCCGGTAAAGGAGAGCCGCCTCGTCACGTTGACCTTCGAGGACACTGATCCCGGGCGCGCGCGCAAAATCCTTGCGGCAATCATCGACGCTTACTTGCAACGAAATATCGACGAGGCGGTAAGTTCGAACAACTCTGCTGGAGAGTGGTTGAAGGACCAGCTCGTCACCCTAAAAAAGGAGCTCGAAGCCAGCGAGATCGCTCTTCACACCTACAAGACGGATAAGCAGATCCTGTCTGTCTCCATGGATGAGCAATCCAACATGTTGCGCGAAGAGATGCAGCGTCTGAATCAGGCGCTCACCGACGTGCGAACGCAACGCGAGCACTGGATTAGCCGCGCCCGTGAACTACAGAAGATTGATTCGAGCGATCCGGCAGAGTTGCCAGCAACCGAGCTACTCGAGAACACTCTGCTCACTACGTTGCGCACTAGCTACATTACGGCCAAGGGAGAACTCTCGAGTTTGATGGGCGAGGGACGCGGTCCCAATCATCCCGAGGTCAAAGCGGCGGAGGCCCGCATGGCCAACGCCAAGGAAGCCCTGCTGGCCGAGGTTCGCAACGTGCAGGGCGCCCAGCAAGGGGGGCTCGCCGCAGTGTCTCAGGAAGAGGCCGGCCTCAGCCGGTTGTTCGAGGCGGCCAAGAAGAAGGCGATGAACCTCAATCTATTGGAGATTGAATACCATCGCTTGGAACGCACCAAAGCCAACAACGAGAAGCTATTCGGCGTCGTGCTCGAACGTTCCAAAGAGAGCGATCTCGCTGGCATGATGCGGTTCAACAACATTCGTGTCGTCGAGGAACCGCTCGAGAACAGAAGCGCGATCAAGCCGCACGTTCCTCTCAACCTGGCGTTGGGCGCGCTCGGCGGGTTACTTCTGGGTCTGATGGTTGCAGTCGGTCGCGAGCAGCTCGACCGTAGCATCAAGAGCACCGAAGACGTCGAGCGCGAACTGGGCCTCGCATTTCTCGGGACGTTGCCGCTCGCGTTGAACAACGAAGGTCCTGCTCAAGCAGCACCCGGGGCCAAGGTCACGGATGGACCACCACTCCCGCCCGAGCTGCTGGCGCACGCGCACCCTTACGGGGGACTGGCCGAAGCCGCTCGCGGCATTCGTACCAACCTGATGTTTATGTCTCCAGATCAGCCTTTCCGGCGAATTTTGATCACGAGCGCCGCCCCCGGCGAAGGCAAGACAACGGTCGCAAGCGCCGTCGCAGTAGCGATGGCGCAGGCCGCACAGCGAGTCCTTCTCATGGATTGCGATCTGCGCCGTCCCCGGCTGCATCGCATCTATGGCAAGTTGAACGACGTCGGGGTCAGCAGTGTGACGATGGACCTGTCGTTGTTGGATCGTAGCTCGATCTCGACCCAAGTTCCGAATTTGGATCTATTGCCCGCCGGGCCAATGGTTCCGAATCCCGCTGAATTCCTGCACAGTGCGGCGTTTGGAGCACTGCTCACCAAGCTTGGTGAACGCTACGACCGCATCGTGATCGACAGCCCCCCCGCGTCGATCGTTTCGGACAGCGCAATCCTCGGCACGCAGGTCGATGGTGTGGTGTTCGTCGTGCGTTCCTCGACGAGCCAGCGTGAGACGGCACGCAAGGCACTTCGCTCTTTGCGAGATGTGTCAGCGAACATGATCGGTTCCGTCCTGAACGCCTTCGATTCGAGGCGGCAGGGTTACGGTGGCTATTACTATAAGCAGTACGCTTACTACCGGACTGAGGACGAGGCGGATGCCAAGCCGGCCGCGGCAAGTTGACCCGCGAGGACATAGCCCTCGCTCACGCCAACGGATGTCGTTCGGAATTTAGCGCAGCTGTCGCCGCCTGCGGTCGAGGCGCACTCCGGATCGGCGTTGGTCGCACCTCGCTGCGGGCGCGCCCCCGTTTGCGACGTTCGACCGGGATCGAGACCGAGGCCGCGATTAGCAGCGGGAGCATCTTGTTGCGGTGCCTGAGGGCGGTTCCGTAATTGGAAACGCCCAGCGCGAAAACCAACGCAAGCGCCGAAAACACACCCAGTACGAGCACGATCCTTGGGGCCTGAACGAGTGCCCCTCGGTTGCGGATCGCGTACACGCTCAGCACCACGAACAGTGTTGAGTCGAGCAGACCGAAGGCGTCCGAACCATCGCGGATCATCCAAGGGAAGGGTGCAAACAAGAAATAGACGATGCGGATCGGCGCTTGCCAGAGCAGGTCCGTTGGTGAGCTCGCGTGGAGGTCTTCCAAGTAAGCAGCCCTGCCATGGGCAAAATCCTCTTGCCGACCGGTGAGCGTATCAATGTTACTCGAGTCGATCCCGTTGAACTTGTCGAGTCCAAAACCAGAGGTGAGAACAGCGAATACTACCGCGCCGCCGAGCGCGAGCGCGAGCGTATTGCGGCCCAGATTGCGAAACTCACCCGTAAAGATCGAACGAAGCCAATTTCCAACCAGCCAAATGCCGCCAAATAGCAGCACTGCCACAGTTCCTGAGTGAAACGTCATGCTTACAACCAGCGCTGCGACCGCCTGGACGAGCAGCAAATTGCGGTGTTCCTCGTACCAACGAATCAGAAACACGACGCTGAGGAGCAGCGGGTAGGTGACAGCGACCTCGCGCAGAAGGACTGCGGAAAAGAACAATAGGCTCGGGCAAAATGTGGTCACCAAGGCGACAATGCGGGCTAGCTTCGCATCTCCACCCAAGAGCAATGATAGCTCCCACGTACTCTTAACCAACAGCGTGCCGAATAGTACGTTGACGCCCTTGATCATTAAGGTACTGGGCACGAACAAAGCGTACAGGACGGACATCAGAAACCTGTAGAAGACATGCCCCGTCCCATTCAGATATTGAAATGTTTCGACGACTCCGTCTTTGGCCATGTATGTCGCGCCGATGTGCCAGCCGACGCCGTCGCCCGCACCTGGGAGCGTGAACAGAAACGAATCAACCAGAGTCAATCCGGCGCGAAGAACGAAGGCCAACAGCAAAATCTGGGCGATCGGCGGATTTTTTCGTCCAACGACGAGCACTATGCCGAGCCCGATGAGTAGCGTGAGGAGTCCGACCGTTGTGTCCATCTGTCGCTCAGGAGGTAAAGGCTAGAAGGTGCCGCACGTAGAGATTGCTGCACTTAGATGAGGTTGCTGCATTTGGACCCGACATTCACGGTTTTCTCGCTGACCCCGGCCGTTTCTTTTCTGCCCGAGCGTCTCGCCGCCTAGGCTAGGCCCGTCATCGTCCCAACGAGCGCCAAAGAACGAGCACGGTTCCCAGGGCGCTGGCGCCGCCGGCCGTCAAAGTCACTCCCCAATCCGAGGCGTGCAAAAGTTTCGCGACCACGATCGGGCTGGCGATCGCACAGGCGATCGAGCCTTCGCTGAGGAGCTGCCGCAGGGCGTGGCGCACCCTGTTCCCGCTGGCTGCGAGCAAATAGATCAAATAACCTAGCCAAAGTACCCCTGTGCCGAGCCCGAGCAAAGCAACGGCCAAACGAGGGTCGTCAAAGTGGCTGCCGATGCAAACCGCGCCCACCCGGACGACTAATTGGACGCCGCTGAACACGGTCCCGATCGCTTGCCGGTCCAAGACGAAAATGAGTGGTGTCAGGGGGAAGACCAGCATCGTAAAGCACGCGCGGAGCGACAACCACTGCATGTACACTCCGGCTTCACGCCACTCTCGGCCCATCAGGACCACAAACAGCTCTGGCGCACATACCGTCATGACGCTGACGATGGGCAGCACGACGCGCAGGAGTCGTCGAAAAGTCTCTTGTGTCTCGTGCGCTAGCGTTCCCTTGTGCTTCGCGGCGGCAGCGGCAGGGTAGAATACCTTCTGTGCGGAGCTGCCCACGAGCATGAAGGGTATGGCAATGAGTCGATTGCCGAGCGCAAAGTAGCCGGTCGTGGTCGCGCCGAAAAAGTGAGCGAAAAGTAGCGTCGTTGAGTTGGAGTCGATCGCGTTCAGCATCGCTCCGGGCAAGGTAAATAAGGGGAACCTTCGGTATTTCCGCAAGGCGTGCCGAAGCGTTCCTCGCGTGATCGAGCGAAACACTTCGGCGTCATCTCGCCAGGTGCGTCGTGCGATCTGAACGGTGCCCGCCCATTGCCCAACGAGCTGCCCAACCACCAGGCCCGCTGTGCCGAACCTGCAGATTCCCCCGCCGAGTTGGATACCGGTTTGCAGTGCACCGCGCTGTACGCTCGTCTTCGCAATCAAACCAAATGATTTCCGGCGCGCCGCCCATTGCGACAGGGTCTCGTACGCGCTGAGCCCGAGCACGCCCAGCGGCACCATGGCGACGTATTGGGCGAAGCCTGGCACGCCGAAATAGTTCTCCAGGCGAAGGCTGAAGGCGACTACGATGATCGCGGAGAGGATCGACGCGAGCACGACCAGCGTGAGCGACAGCGCCGTGAGATTGGCTCCTTCCTCGTCGCTTTCCGGCGCTGGAATCGCATGGTTATAAGCCAAAGAACTCACGACGGCGACGATTGAAACCAAGGAGCCGTACACGGAGAGCAGGCCGAAGTCGCTGGGAGCATAGAGGCGCGACAGCGCCGGCGATGCCGCGACGCTGAGCACCTGACCGGCCGCGGTTCCTCCCGCGACCAGGGTGAGGTTGCGCCAGAAAGCGCCTTTAGGGAGACGAGATTCTAAGTGCTGAAGCAATCGCAAGGGCAGGCGCGCTGCGATGGTTCGCGAAGCGCTGGCCGAGGACTATACCTGTCATCGCACTTCAGCGTTCACGAATGCAGAGCGAATTCGACCGGCGGGCCAAGGTCCTCTGGTGGGTGTTCGTGTGGTCAGAGGCGGAACGCTTTGACTTTACGGAATCAGCGCGGAGTGCTTAATCTGCGACGTATTGCACGCTTGGTCGGAACGGCTTCTTCCCGTATTCATCGAGGCGCTCGACATCGAGCGCAGCAGCCAACGTTTTCAGCACGCCGTTTCGCGCCAAAGCAGGCGAGTTAGGCCGCAATGTGTAGACGCCCGAAAGAAAGGCTCGGAACTGCCTTCGCGCCTGGCTCGTATGTTCGGGCTCGAACGACGGCCGGTGGATGTCCACTAAGGCGAGTCGAGTTGGAGCAGGCGCCGACGTGACTCCGCGTTCGTTGCGGCTTCCGAGGCGGATCTGTTATCTGGAAACGCAAGATCGCGCGTTCTTGGCGCACCGCATTCACCTCGGCCGAGCGGCTCTGGCTGCAGGCATGGACGTCCATGTCATCGCGCCGCCCGGCGATGCTGGTGAGGAACTGTGCAAAGCGGGTTTTACCTACCACCCGATCAAAATGCAGAGGGCAGGCGTCAATCCGTGGTCCGAGCTAAGCGCCGCGCGCGAACTCGCGAACTTGTATCGAAAGATTCGACCTGACCTCGTTCATCACATCGCACTGAAGTCCGTGCTGTATGGCTCTGCGATTGCACGCTCCTTGGGCATCCCAGCTGTGGGATCGGTCACTGGCCTAGGCTATACCTTCATTCCTGGCGGTCCGCGGCGAATCATTTTGAGGGAAGGAATTTCCGTCATGCTCCGCGCGGCGCTCGCAGGAGCGAGCGTGCACGTGATTTTTCAGAATCCGGATGACCGGGCGCTGTTCGTTCGCAAGAGGCTGGTGCGCGAGGAACGGACCTCGCTCATCGCCGGCTCAGGTGTCGACACCGAACGGTTTGCGTTTCTGCCCGAGCCTGTTTCGGTTCCGCGTGTGCTGATTGCCACACGGATGCTCAAAGACAAGGGCGTGGTCGAGGCTGTCGAGGCGGCCCGCCTGCTGCGCCAGCGGGGCGTGCACTTCGAACTGCTTTTGGCGGGTGACACAGATCCTGAAAACCCGGCGAGCATCGCGCCGCAGCAGCTACGAACGTGGCATGAGGAGGGGATCGCGCAGTGGCTCGGGCAGTCCAAGGACATCGCGCGACTGTTGCAGACGTCTCATCTCGCCTGTCTTCCTTCGTATCGCGAGGGCCTGCCGCTGTTCTTGGCAGAGGCGGCCTCGGCCGGGCGTGCCGCAGTCACGACGGACGTGCCCGGTTGTCGCTCCGTGGTTGAGCACGGGCGAACCGGGTTGCTCGTGCCAGTCCGCGAGCCGCGCGCGCTTGCGGATTCGCTGCAAGCGTTACTCTCCGACGCCGAGCGCCGCGCGACGATGGGACGCGCTGCACATGCGCTCGCGTTGCGTGAATTTGCCAAAGAGCGGGTCAACGAAGCCATCTTCCGTATCTATTCTTCTTTGCTCGCGCGAGCCGGTGCTGGCTCGTGATGTGGTAGCTTTCGGCCCGTGAAAGTACCTTTCTTCCGGCCAAGTATCGGCGAGCCCGAGATCGCCGCGGTCGTCGAGTGTCTTCGCTCCGGGTGGCTCACCACCGGTCCGCGTACCAAGGAGTTTGAGCGCAAATTCGCGGAGGCGGTTGGCGCTCGTCACGCCATCGCGGTCAACTCGTGCACAGCAGCGCTGCACTTAGCGCTGGAGGCCATCGGTTTGCAGCGTGGCGAATTGGTGCTCGTGCCAACGATGACGTTCGCGGCCACCGCGGAAGTCGTGCGCTACTTCGACGCGATCCCGGTGTTCGTCGATTGCGATCCAGTGACACTGTGCATGGATCCCCAAGCACTCGCGGACACGCTCGCGTCGTTGAGCGCAGGGCGCGCTGTCGCAGGGATCACGCCACCGTACGGTCGCGTGCGCACGATTATCCCTGTCCACTATGGTGGGCAGATGGTCGACGTCGACGCGATTGCTGCGACCGCCACCCGCCACGAGTTGCCGGTGATTGAAGACGCGGCTCACACATTGCCTGCATTCTATCGCGCTGGGGCTAGCGCGCCCTGGCGTCGCGTTGGTACGACCGCTGACATTACTTGCTTCTCGTTCTACGCGAACAAGTGCATCACGACGGGTGAGGGCGGCATGGCGGTCACTGATCGCGATGATATCGCCGAACGCATGCGCTTGATGTCGTTGCACGGTATGAGCAAAGACGCCTGGAAGCGCTTCATGGGCAATGGAGCTTGGTATTACGAGATCGTCGCGCCCGGCTTCAAGTACAACTTGACGGACGTCGCGGCCGCGATTGGATTGTGTCAGCTTGAGCAGGTCGAGCAGCTGTGGCAGGCCCGCTGCGAAATTGCTCGCGCTCTGCGCGAGCAATTGGCTGACGTGGCGGAGCTACAGTTGCCAGTCGAGCTGCCCAATCGACGCCATGCCTGGCACTTGTTTGCGGTTCAGCTGGACCTGTCCCGACTGTGCATCGATCGCGCACGTTTCATCGATCTCTTGAACGAGCGCGGCATAGCCGCTTCCGTGCATTGGATGCCATTGCACATGCAGCCGTACTACCGGCAAACGTTCGGCTATGCCGCCGACTCTTTTCCGGTCGCAGCCGCCGTATGGCCGCGCCTGGTTTCGCTGCCGATCTTCCCCGGCATGACCCAGGAAGAGACGGCTGCAGTTGCATCGGCGGTGAAAGCGATCGTGCGCGAACACGCGAAGGAACCCTGATGTATTCTAAGCCCGAACTAGCGCTGAAGCGCGCATTCGACGTTGCTGCTGCTGCTGCCGGCTTGGTCATCGCGAGCCCGTTGTTGGTGACCGCAGCGGTGCTGGTCAGGCTCTCGTCTCCCGGGCCGATTCTGTTTCGTCAGGAACGCATCGGTCGATATGGACGTCCGTTCCAGCTCGTGAAATTTCGATCGATGCGAACCGATAGCGGTGGGCCGCTTGTCACGTCAGCTGCGGATCGCCGAGTTACGCCGGTAGGTCGCGTGCTTCGACAAAGCAAGCTGGATGAGCTTCCACAGCTCGTGAATGTCCTGCGCGGCGACCTGTCACTGGTCGGTCCGCGGCCCGAGGTAGCTCGTTACGTTGCTTTGTACAGCGCAGAAGATCGCGCGCTCTTGCAGAGCGTGCGTCCTGGTATTACCGACCCAGCGACGATTCGCTTTCGGAATGAAGAAGACATTCTAGGGCGCAGCGCTGATCCCGAACGCGCATACGTCGAAGAAGTCCTGCCTGCGAAAGTGCGGCTTTATCGTCAGTATTTGGAACAAGCGTCTTTTGTTAATGATATCCATGTGTTGGTGGCCACGGCTCGCGTGGTGGCGAGGCCGTCGAGCGTGGCCGCCCCGCTTTGACTGACAGCACCCACATCGACTTGAGGCGCAAAAGCGATTTTACGATACAGGCCGCGGTGCGGCGAGCTTCAGCTCGTCGGGAGATTGCCGTTCCCTCAATTGGTGAAATCCGTTAGCGTGAATGGCTCCGTCACCAGAGCGTGCTTGAGCCCACGTCGCTCAATTTGAAAATTTTGCCCGAGGGGCGCAACGGAGAGCAGCGAGTAAAACCATGTCGATAGCTTTGGGCAATGTGGGTGTGAGGCGATTGGTCTGGACGCTAGCCGCGCTAATCGTCGCGCTCTTCGTTGGCGGTTGTTCGGCCGGCTCAAACTCGGAAGACGTGGACTCGGTGACGGGTGCGCTGTGTTCCGGGCTGCAGCTGACTGCGAGCCCTGCGAGCCCGCAGACACAGGGAACCCAGGTCACAATCACTGCAAACGGTGCGACCTGCGGAGCGGGCGAGACGCCCGAGTACATCTTTTATTCTTACAACCCGTCGGGGACGTATACGCTTTTCCGTAACTGGGGCACCAGCAACACAGCTGTCTGGAATACGACGAACCTGCCATCGGGCTCGTACAACATTTTGGTCTTCACACGGCCGGTCGGTGGCACGACGACGACGTCCAAGTTTCTTGACTCGCCGTACTTGATTGGAAATGTTTGCACGACCGTTACTTCTTTAAACGCGTCGCCTCCGTCTCCACAGCCGAGTGGCACGACTTTGTCGCTTTCGGCAACTGCGACCTGTTCGGGGAACGGCGTCCCGGAGTTTCGCTACGGCTACTACGCGGATAATGGGTCACTCGTTTACATCAACGCAAACTACACGACGTCGGCTGTTCCGTGGGACACGACTGGTCTCTCCGGAAACCGAACGCTGGTCGTGTTTGCCCGCGCGGTCGGTGCCACGGGCAACACATCGTTCGATGGCTCTCGATATGCGAGCTACACTCTCGGTACAGCTAGCACCACGTGCAGCACGGTCGGGCTTTCGACCTCGCCCGCAGCGCCAAGCCCGCCCGGCACGATGATTACGCTCACGGGTAGCGCCTCACCGTGTGCCTCGCCGCAATTCATTTACTACTATCGATTGTACGGTACCACGACCTGGAAGTTGCTCCGTGACTTCGCGAGCGGAAGCGCTGTGTGGGACACGAGTAGTCTGGGGTCTGGTACCTACGAGCTCCTAGTCGGCGCACGCAACAGCACCAATACCGGTGCTGCTGATGCTTACGCCCAGAAGTCCTACGCGATCGGAAGCGTGTGCGGTTCGGTGACGGCATCGGCCTCTCCCGTCAGTCCGCAGCCGCAGGGGCTCACGGTGATGCTATCGGCAGCAGCCTCGTGTGGAAGCGCCACCGCTGAGTACCAATTTTACTATGAGGGTGGCGCCACGACCGCGCGAACTCTGCTACGCGACTGGGGGGCGGCAACGTTCAACTGGGATACCAGCACGGTCGGACCGGCCCAATATCTAATTACGGTATTCGCGCGTGCAGTTGGCAATTCGTCTGCCTATGAAGCATTGACGCAGTTTGGCTACACGTTGACCACGCCGACGATAGCCCAGATCTCAACTGGCTTCGGTTATCACACGTGTTCGCGTCTGAACAACAGCCGTGTCAAGTGCTCGGGACAGAACACCTCCGGCCAGCTCGGTAACGGCACAACCACGAATAGCTCGACAGGGGTTCTCGTGAGCGGCCTGACGAACGTCGTAGCAGTTACGACGGGCAATACTCATTCCTGCGCTGTGTTGTCCGACCAGACGGTGCGTTGTTGGGGTGATGGGTCGTTGGGCCAACTCGGCAACGGTGGCACGACGAGCAGCTCGATACCGGTGACCGTGACTGGGCTGAACGATGCAACTGCGATCTCTGCGGGCATGAATCACACCTGCGCGCTTCGCACTGGCGGCGCGGTGAGCTGCTGGGGCTACAACGGCAACGGTCAACTTGGCAATTCGTCGAGCTATCCCCAGTCTACAACGCCGCTCGTCGTGACCGCCGTGTCCGGCGCGACTGCGATCGCCGTCGGCGGGTTCCACTCGTGTGCGCTGATTGGTGGCGCGGTCAGTTGCTGGGGTGACGGCCACCTTGGGCAGATGGGCAATGGCGCCACCTCGAACCTCAACTACACTCCGGTTGCAGTGACCGGCTTGAGCGGTGTCACCAGTCTATCTTCTGGCGAGCAAAGCTCATGTGCCGTGATCAGCGGTGGCGTGAAGTGCTGGGGCGACAACACCTACGGGCAAATCGGCGACGGCACGAAGACGCAGGCCAACACGCCGGTGAGCGTGGCTGGGCTCTCCACCGCAGTACAGGTGTCCGCCGGTTTCCCGATGTCCTGCGCACGTCTGTCAGGTGGGACCGTGAACTGCTGGGGATACAACAACGAGGGTGAGCTTGGCAACGGCGGCTCGGCCGAGAGCCTTACGCCGGTTGTCGTAAGTAACATCACTTCTGCCACATCTTTGAGTACCGGCGGACTGCAGAGCTGCGCGCTTGTCTCGACCGGCAACGCGCTGTGCTGGGGCTACAACGGATTCGGGCAACTCGGCAATGGCACCACTACCGATGCGCACGCACCGGTGACCGTTCAGTAGCCAGCGGCGTCCAACGTTTCAAAAACTTGCGTTTGTGAAACTCGCGCCTCCTCAGCTAGGGTGCGGCCCGGGTGAGCCAGCTAGGGTCTCAATCGTGGGTCACTAAACAGCCAACGGGCGAAGCTCCATCTACCTCTGGGAGGATGGTGCGTCGGCGACGGCGGCGGACCACGGAAGCGCGTACGCAAGGAAGTTCGCTCTCGGTCTTCGTCGCGCGGTATCGATTACTGCCTGTGATCGTGCTGGTGGCGGTTACCGTCGTCGGCTCTCTCCTTGCGGTTGGAACAGTCCACGTCGCCGTGTTGTTGTGGATCGCTCCTCTCGCGATCGCCGCGGGTGTGTGGACTATCGCAACGGCGCGGCGAGGCTTGCGGGCAGTGCCGCCACCCGCGTGGATCGCATTCGCGCTGTCGGCCTATTCGGCGATGCAAGCATTGCCGATTCCCGCCTCGGGACTGCGCATTGTATCGCCCGTGACGACCGAAATTTGGAGGCGAGCGCTGGCACCACTCGGCGCTTCGAGCAATTGGTTGGCCATTTCGCTCGATCCAGGCGCCAGCATCATCGAGGCGCTGAAGTGGTATTGCTATGGTTCGATGTTTTGCGCTGGCGCAGCAATTGCGGGCGGGCAAAGCCGGCGCGTCGTGCCGGGCATCGTTTTTGGCTCGGCTTTTCTCGGTTCGCTCGTTGCGCTCACCAATCGTCTAGTCTCTGCCGATACCCTGTTCGGTTTATACACGCCGGTAGCACGCTCGACCTTCGGTGTCACACCGCTGATCAACATTAACAACTTCGCGGGTTATCTGAATTTAGGTGCCTTCGCGGGGCTTGGGTTGCTGATGTCTCGACGCGCAATCCTCCCGCGTTGGGCAATTGGTCTCGCCGTAAGCGTCGTGATTGGATTGAGCGCGGTCTGCGGCTCGCGAGCTGGCTTGGCGTGCTTGGCACTCGGGATTCTAGCGTTGCTTGTGGCGCTTTGGGTGTTCAAGCCGGACGGGGGGCGCCGCTTGTTGTGGATCCCGATTGGCGCGCTCGTGGGTGGCATCGTGCTGTTTTCGTTGGCGGTTGGCGCCGGTGTCTGGCAATCGATGGTGAAGGAGGGGACGCTCAAGCTTGCCTTGATCAGCTGGACCAAGCCGGTAATGCTCGACTTCCCGTGGGTCGGCATCGGCCGCGGTGCGTTCGAAACGGTATTTCCAGCCTACCGGGCCGACACGGGGCACCACTTATACCAATTCGCCGAGAACTTCGTGATGCAATGGTGCGTCGAGTGGGGCGTCCCCGTCGCTCTGGCCGCTATTGTTGGCTTCGCATACACATTACGGCCCCTGCGGAGCGGTGGACGAAAGGACGTCTTGGCGCTGTGCTGCAGCATTGGAGTGTTGACACTTCTCGCTCAGAACCTTTTGGATCTCGCGTTAGAGGTGCCCTCAGTCACTCTGGCGCTGTCGGCGTTGCTTGGTAGCTCTTGGGCGCAGCCGAGGCAGGGAAATCTCGACTCTGGAACTCCGCCAGTGCTTTCGCCGCGCTTGGCGGTCGCTGCTTTCTCGGGCATTGGTGTGACGTTGTGGGCAGTCGGCGCATTTGCTGGCTCACACCCGGCCCAATTGGATCGTGACACAATTGCGGAGTTCGTCAGGTCTCACAAACCGGATGACAGTGCCGCCAACGAAGCTCTTGATGCAGCTCTCGGACGCGCGATCCGAAGACACCCAGGAGAGCCGTACTTTCCGTTCGTCGCGGCGGCGGTGACGCGACGTAAAACCCCCGCGGAAATCACCTGGATCTCCCTAGCGATCGAGCGGGATCCGATGGCCGGGCGCCCTTACCTTCTGCTTGAACAAGCGCTCGCCCGACGAAAAGCCAAGTCTCAAGCTTTGCAAGCCGCGCGCTTGGCCGTGGCCAGGGAGTACGTACTGATCGCTCCCGCCGTGAACACGGCTCTGGCCATGACTCACGATCTGGAGGATTTGAAGCGCATGGTGCCTGAGGGCCGCACCGGTGTTGCCGTGCTCGTCTATCTGGCGCGCGTCGCTGCGCTGCGAGACTTTCACGATTGGTTGCTTTCCGAAGCCATCGACCGAGATCCCACGGCTGTCGATCCCCGGCTTCTTCGAGCCGAGGATCTGCTAACCTCGCTGGAGGGCAACACCTTGCGCTGTGACGGGCCGCAGCGAGCCTCCTGCATCAGCGAACTTCGGATGCTCATTTCGGCAATCGCAGCGATTGACCCGGCAAGCGATCGCCCGCTCGTCTTCGAGGCGCGCTTGCTCTTGGCGGAGGGCGATCCGAGGACCGCTGAACGACTTCTGGCTCAACGGTGCCGGTTGCTCGAGAAGCAGGCGGCTTGTACACAAGTTCGCTACGTAGCCGCCGAACAGTTGGACAATCAGGCGGCTCTGAAAGACGCGATGCAGGCGCTGCTCGGCCAGGCATGTGTCACCCAGCCTGAATGCGCGTCGACTGCGACCTGGCTGGGCCAGCGATTGGCAGCTAAAGGTGACCCTGTTGGCGCTCTGCACATGTACGAGCGCGCGGCGCAAGAGTCCGGATCCCCGCAGGCATGGGCGCTGGTGGCGGATGTGGCCACAAACCTTGGCATGCCCACGGTAGCGGCACGAGCCGTCCGGCGTGGTGGGGGCAAAAGCGGCGGCGGCAAAAACGGAGCCGGCCCGGACTTTACGCGTATACTTGAAGAGAAGCGGTTGCATGATCTCGCCGATTCTTTGATAGATGGAGGGCCGCGCTAAGCGGCATATGGTCCTACAGATTTTGGTGAGTGTCGCGGAAGTCGCGCGCAACCAACCCATACGTGACACAGCTGATGTACCGAACCCTGAGCACAATCCTGCGAACCGCGGTAGACGTGACGGTCCTTTCGATCGCGTACTTCGTCGCGTATTACATCCGGTTCGACGGCAATCTGCCTTTGCAGCTGGTCAAGCTGATGGTGTTCACGTGGCCATATACCGTCGCCGTCGAGCTGCTCGTTCTGTACGTCTTCTCTGTGCCTCATTTCGCTTGGCGCTACGTCGGGCTGCGCGAGGCACAACGAGTGCTGTGGGCAACGGCGGTCAGCTCGCTCGTGTTACTGGCCGTTCGCCTCACGGCTGCCCCCATGACTCGCGTCTTCGACTATGCGGAGTACGCGGCCGTTCCGATTGGGTGTATCGCGGTGAACGCGGTGCTATCCCTGATGGGCATCACCGGCGTGCGTTTCGTGCGTCGCATCGCAGTCGAGCGCTCGCGCAGCGTCGGTCTACGCAGCAGGAACCAGGTGCGGGTGCCAACGCTGCTACTCGGCGCAGGGCAGGCGGGCGTGCTGATCGCGAAGGAAATTCAGATGCGGCCCGATCTTCCGATCGCGCCGTTAGGCTTTTTGGACGACGACTCGAGCAAGCTCGGCTCGATCGTTTACGGCGTGAAGGTCCTCGGCAATACCAGGGACCTGGCGAGAGTGACCCGCGCCACCGGAGCTCGCCAGGCGATCATCACGATTGCCAGCGCGAGTAGCGCGGACGTTCGCCGCATTGCCCAGCTGTGCGACGAAGCAGGGATCCCGGTTAAGATTATCCCGGGGCTTTTCGAAATCCTCGAGGGCAAAGTAAATCTCACTCGAATTCGCGATGTGTCCATCGAAGATTTGCTGGGTCGCGATCCGGTTAACTTGGACCTCGCGCTGGTGAGCTCCCTGGTCGAGGGCAAGCGGGTGCTGGTCACCGGGGCGGGCGGCTCGATTGGCTCCGAATTGTGTCGTCAGGTTGCGCGCTTCAATCCGTCGGTGTTGACCCTGGTGGAGCAAGCCGAATTCAACCTATTCAGTATTCATCAGGAACTGGAAAATAGCTTCGCGAATCTCAAATTGCGTCCGATGATTTGCGACGTTTGTGACTCCGCGCGAGTGGATGCGGTGTTCGCGTCCGAGCGCCCCCAAGTCGTGTTCCACGCTGCGGCACACAAGCACGTGCCAATGATGGAATGGAATCCTGGTGAGGCGCTGAAGAACAACGTGTTCGGGACCAAGAAGGTGGCTGACGCGGCGCACGCGCACAACAGCGACGCCTTCGTGTTGATCAGCACGGACAAGGCGGTAAACCCGACATCGATCATGGGCGCAACCAAGCGAGCGGCTGAGATATACATCCAAGCGTTGTCGCAAACGTCCTCGACGAAGTACGTCGCCGTTAGGTTTGGCAACGTCTTGGGCTCGGCTGGCTCCGTGATTCCGATCTTCAAGGCACAAATCGCCGCGGGGGGGCCGGTCAAGGTGACGCACCCTGACATGAAGCGGTATTTCATGACCATCCCCGAAGCGAGCCAGCTGGTTATTCAAGCCGCAGCGATGGGTCAAAGCGGCGAAATTCTCCTGCTAGACATGGGCGATCCCGTGCGCATCGCAGATCTGGCCGAAGAGTTGATTAGATTGAGCGGCTTCGAGCCCAACGCCGACATAAAGATCGTGTATACCGGGGTCAGAGAGGGTGAAAAGCTCTTTGAAGAGCTCTCCTTTGACGCCGAACAGATGGCCCAAACTCGCCATGGGAAGATCTTCGTCGGCAAACTGAGACCGTGTGACTTGGCGGAGGTCGAACGGAAGCTTGACGTCCTGTCGTCGTTCACCAACGCTTCTTCGCGTGACGTAGTGCGCGAAGCTCTGCGCAAACTGGTGACTGAGATGCGTGACCCGGTGGACGAGCGGTTGCGTATCCGTGACAACGCCGAACTGACCCCGAAGGATGAAGGACCGGATCCCGAGCTGCGGACGGCGACCGTTCAGTAGCCCTGTCCGATGTTTCGGCCTGATGAAGGTTCACAAAACAGCGTTGCTGTACAGCTCCGATCGTCGCTCAATACAGAGCGTCACACGCGCCTCAGCGGCGTACAAATCCATACACCAGCGCGAAAGTGAGTATCGCCCGTCGGCGGCCATAGAACGCCGGAATTATTGGTGAGATTGTGAGACTACCGATATCCGACGACTGATTGCGATCGCGGGCGCGCACCGCGCCCAGATCCAAGGGCCTTGGATCTGGGTAGCAAGCGTACTAAAAGGCGGTCCCGCGGAAAGCATCGATCGGCGGTTTCTGATGCCGGCCGTGGGGCGGAGCGCGACCCTAATGAAACGCAGAAAGGCGAGCGATATTGGCGTCTCTGAACAGGTACGTGGTTCGGTGCCCGTCGCGTTCGTGATCTTCGGACTGGGTTGCGGCGGTGCCGAAATCGCCTTGCTCGAGTTGGTCAAGGGGCTCGATCGATCGCGCTTCGAGCCGATCATCATCTCTCTCGCGCCTCCTGCCGCGCTCAGCCAAGCGTTCGAGGCTGCTGGCGTCCAGATTTACTATCTCGGCCTGGAGCGAGTGGAACAAGCGCCTTTGGTGCTATTTCGTGCATGGCGCTTGGTTCGCAAGTTGCGTCCCGCGCTGCTCCACGGCGTGATGTTTTATGGCGATCTAGTGGCCCGCCTGCTACGCATGTCGGGCGAGACGCCGGCCGTGATCACGGCAATGCACACGACCGACATCGGTTCACGGGGCTACGAGCAAGTCATGCGCTGGTCGGATCGTTTCACCGACGCGGTGACTGCGGTCAGTGACGACGTCGCACGGTCACAAGTGCGGGCAGGTAGCATTCGATCGAGCAAGGTCACCGTCATTCGCAACGGCATCGACCTCAAGCGCCTCGCTGCGCCGTCCGCCAGTGAGTTAGAGACGCAACGCCTGCGACTGGGGCTCAACCGAACAGACCGAGTGCTGCTCTGTGTTGCCCGCCTCGAGCCGCCGAAGGAGCACGGCCTGCTCCTTCGCGCGTTCCACAGATTGAGCGCACGTGCTCCTGATGTGAAGTTGTTACTGGTTGGAAGCGGCCGCCTCGAGAGTGAGTTGCGCGCGTTGGCCGCGCGCCTTGGACTCGAGCAAAAGGTGGTTTTCGCAGGCCAGCTCTCGCCGGTTGCCCCGGTATTCCATTTGGCGGATGTGTTCGCGATGAGCTCGTCCCGTGAAGGCTTGCCACTGGTCGTCCTCGAAGCGATGGCCGCGCAGCTGCCGATGGTAGTCACTTCCGTGGGCGGCATCCCCGAGATCGTCGAGCATGACCGCACCGGTGTGCTGGTGCCGTCCGGCGACGAACAAGCGCTCGCCGCGGCACTCGAGCGCGTGTTTGCCATGAGCGACGAGGCCCGGGCAGCGATGGGTCTCGCGGCGCGCCGCTGCGTCGAAGAGCGATACCGTGTTGAGCATATGGTCACCGCGACTCAGAACCTGTACGAACGCATTCTGGCAACGCATTCGAGATCGAAGCGTCCACCGCCTCGGGGGACAATTGCCGAAGGAGCTCAAAGACCTGTGCTCTAGATTCAACGTTGACTGCTAGCCCACAAAGCTGTCCTGCGTGTTTCGCGCACGCGCGCGCTCACTATTTTGGCAGAGTTTGTTTGCGTCTCAATTCATGAAATCCCAGATACCGGTCTCATCCTCACCGGTCACGCGCGTCGTGCACGTCATTACCGGACTCGGTGTCGGCGGCGCGGAAATCATGCTCTGGCGGCTGCTCGCGGCAATCGGTCCGACCGTGCAAAGTAGCGTGATCTGCCTGGGTCGGGAGGGGCCGATCGCTGCTCGGATCCGCGCTTTGGGGGTACGCGTCGATGTATTGGACCTACCACCTGGCGCCCGGGCTCTGGCTGGCCTTTTCAGACTCAGGCTCTTACTCCGCGACCTCATGCCCAACGTGGTTCACACTTGGCTCTATCACGCGGATCTACTCGGAGGTCTGGCTGCTTGGTCCAATGCCGTCCCCGTGGTGTGGTCTCTACATAATTCGTCGCTCGATCCTACACAGGTAAGCCGCGCAACGCGGTTGGTCGTACGCGTGTTGGCCAAGCTTTCGAGGTTCGTCCCAGCGCGTATCGTTTCTTGTTCGGAGGTGGGACGAACCGCGCATGAAGCAGCAGGGTACGCGGCCAATCGGATGCGGGTGATCCCCAATGGCTTCGATACGGAGCAGTTCCGCCCGAACCCCGGATTTCGAAGCGAGGCTCGTAGATCGTGGGATGTTCGTCCAAACGAGGTCGTGATTGGGCATGTCGCCCGCTTTCACCCGGTGAAAGATCATCGAACGTTGCTGGAGGCTGCCGCACTCGCGGCGAAGCGTGATGGGCGTCTGCGCTTCGTGCTCTACGGAGCCGGCGTTGTTCCCGAAAATGAAGAGCTTGTCGGCTGGGCGCGAGCACTCGGGCTCTTAGATCGTTGTCGGTTCCTCGGCCCCGAGCCAAACATCGCTCGCCGTTTACCGGGGTTCGACCTGCTCGCGTCGTCATCCATTGGGGAGGCTTTCCCACTGATTCTGGGCGAAGCGATGGCGAGCGGAGTTCCCTGCGTCGCAACAGACGTCGGTGACTCGGCGGCCCTTCTGGGAGATTCCAGACGAATCGTGCCGGCCGCCGATCCAGCCGCACTTGCCGACGCCATCATACGTTCCGTCCTGGCGAGCCCCGAAGAGCGAGAGCGCGATGTGCGGCTGGCGATTGCGCGCGTTACCGACCTCTTTGAGCTCAAGCAAATCGCAGCTCGCTATCGTGCGCTCTATCAGCAGGTAGATCGTGGCTGACCGACGCGAAAGGTGAGCTACGCGATCTTGCGACGAATGAGGTCCACCATACCGCCGACGTTTTCTAGGTCCTGCAATTCACCGAGGCCAAACTTGATGTGAAACTCTTGTTCGACGGAGATGACCAGTGTGACGTGTGTGAGTGAATCCCAGCCTTCGACGGTCTTCGCGCTGGATTCGCGGTCGATGGTCAAGTTCGGTTGGTCGAAAACGTCGCGAAAAATCGGTTCGAGGCGGGCGATGATCTCATCCATAAGCAATCTCCTTGATGGCAGTATTCTTGGGAGAATACCTGAGGGGTAAGTCGAAGCGCCAGAGCGAACGGGAACCGTCGCTGGCCGATTCGACCAGGGTGAATCCCAAGTTCGCGAAGTGTTCCGACACCATGTCGTTCTTGGCCGTCTTGAAATAGTAGCCGACGACGCTGTTCACGCCGAGCTCACGTGCCCGCGCTACGAGCGTATCGAACATAGCAAGCTCGAAATCACGCTTGAGGACCCGACAACTCATCAGCCAAGTGTCGATGTGCAGCTCGTCATCTTTTCGCTCTGCAATCAGCAGGGAGACCAGCCCGTTGTCGCCAAAACGATCCGCAAGCCGGCCATACAACGTCACGTGTCGAGGGCTCGCGGCGAGTTCACGAATTTCAGCGATGGAAAAGCGACGAGTCGTCAGATTGAATTGATTGGTCTTGTTCGCCAACTGCGTAATTCGCTCCAGATATGTCTCGGAAAACGGTGCGATTTCTGCGCGCATCTGCAGGGACTCTAGATACTCCGAATAGCTTGCGAAGCCGGCGCTCTCCGTCTCCCGTTGTCGATTTGCTGCATAATAACCCGCCCGGTCCAAATCCTCCTGAGACAAGCTGCTGCGTTCGAAGTAACCCCCGCGCTCAATGAAGCTCGGGTAGAGGGCCACGTTCGTTCCGATCTCTGGCACCGCCACTTCCGGGAGCTGTTCGCGAACCAGTGCCCGTTCTGCCGGATTGTCGTCGATGAACACCAAGCTATCGAGGCCAATGTTCAACTCGTGGGCGATGGTCCTTAAGCTCTCGTCCTTTGTTCCCCAGTTGGCCACAAACGCAGAAAAGTCCTCCAGCTTCAATACGGAATCCGGATGCGAAAAGCCCTCCTTTGCATTCGCGTCGTCGTTCTTGGAAGCGACGGCGAGCAGGATGCCGCGTTGCTTGAGTTCCAAGCAATATCGCTGAAAGTCACCGTAGGCTTCGCCTTGAGTGCTGTCCTTGCCCAGCTTGAGTCCGGACAGCCCGTCGTCTCCGATGACCCCGCCCCATAGCGTATTGTCCAAATCTAACACCAGGCACTTGCGCGTCTTGCCTAGGGATGCCCCGATTAGGCGCGACGTCGAATGGGCGCTGGCAATGGCACCATCCAGGCTTGTGGCCAACTTGAACGCATACCAATGCTCTGGACTATGCCAACGGTCCAAACCGAGAGTCGCGCTGAGTAAGGCGATATCATGAATCAATACGCCGCGCCGCGCGTGGGCCGCGCTGGCGAGAGCCGCGTTGAGGCGAGCAATATAGGACTGCGTCCCGCCTGGCAGTACAGTGGCGAGATGAGAGGCACCGCTCTGTGCTGGCGGGTCGAAGTTGTTTTGAATGACCGTGCACGAGAAGTCCGTTGCGAGCCGATCCCACATCGCGACGAAGCGGCCTACTTCGATACGTGCACGACTCTCCGCTTCTTCCGTCGATACGCCCAGTGGAGGCATCCCTTCGAGATTTCTAGAGGATGTGTGAATGACAACGAACTGAGGCGAAAAAGCCCGCAACGCGCTATTGTCTACCAGCACGTCCTCGTAGAATCGGTTGTACTCCGACTCGTAGAAGATGGCTTCTATACGATCGCGCAGGAGAAACAAATGCAGAAACTTCTTCAGTACGTCGGTCGTCGCGCCACCGAGAATCGCAACCCGCACCTTGACGTCAGGGGGGTGCGCGGAAAGCAAGCGCACGAGCGACGCGTGCTTGCGGACTATGAGCGCGGCGTCGAACGGATAGTCGAGTCCATTGAGCAGTCCCATGAAGAATGGGCGGACACTACCCGGGTGGAACCAGTCGCGCAAGACGCCGGGGTGTTGGCCCCCTGAGCCACCTTGGAGTCCGAAGATAGGTGGGTGCTCGAATAAAGTGGGTCGGGGCAACAGTATCGGTGAGTCGTCCAGGATACCCAGAGCCGGGTTTGTAGCCGGATGGCTACGGTGCGCGCTTGGTTGAATTGCCAACGCCGTTTGAGAGAGGTGATGCAGACACACCTGGGGCAGCGGTGTGACTGCCACCTGTGCGCCAAGAATGCTCCCAGGCTCGAGCCGAGGTTCCAACCCGCCACCCGACCAGCGGCACACCGCTTCGCTCCGAACTCGGTGTGATCGGATCCCGAAAGCCCGATTGGGTGCGGTCGGAACCGTTTGAGCGTGGACGGCGGAATACGCCCGCTCGTAGGCAATCGCGGCGCGTTTGGCGGGCAAAAATTCGGCGTGTTATAGCGGCTTGGCGCCACCAGTGTCGCAACGCTAGTGGCGCGGACGGTACTTGTCATCGCTGGCACATTGCATGAGCCCCAAATCTTGTTGTTAGAAATCATGATGGCGGAGCATCGAGATCAGCCCATCCGGTCAGTTCTGCGTTCGACGCCTTCGATATCGTCGCCGCAAACTCGCGGCGCGCTTAGGGCGTATCGCCTAAGAGAATCCGTTACCGTGTCGAGCGCTCACGTTGCCGCTAACGCGCTTGCTTTCGTGGCCACCTCGTCGAGCAGCTCGTTCCGAGAGCACGTTGGCGTGTACGAGACCGGGCAATCAGATTGCTCGGCAACTAGTGGTTGTGGCGCTTAGGTCTCGAGGTTCCGATCGTGCTCTTCAACTCCGTCGAATACATCTTGTTCCTGTTCGTAGTCACGGCGCTTTTTTTCGCTTTGCCGCTGCGCTTCCGCTGGGCTGGATTGCTCTTGGCGAACTGCGTCTTTTACATGTGGTGGAACGCGGCATATGTCCTCTTGTTGCTGGCCTCCTCCGGTGTAGACTACCTGGCTGGTCTTTACATCTCCAGGGCTCGAACTTCCTTCGCCAGGCGTAGTGCGCTGTTAGTTAGCCTTTGTTCGAATCTAAGTATCCTGTTCGTTTTCAAGTACTGGACCCTGTTTCACACCGTCTTGCATGATGTCCTGTCGCTAATATCGGTCCCTTACACGCCACGGACTCTGCATGTGCTCCTGCCGGTTGGGATCTCTTTTTATACTTTCCAGGCAATGAGCTACACTATCGACGTCTATCGCGGCGTCGAGCAACCGGTGCGCGATCTTCGAAAATACGCGCTCTTCGCTACTTTTTTCCCCCAGCTCGAGGCGGGCCCGATCGAACGCGCTCGGGCAATGATCCCGCAGTTCGAGGGGGTGCAGAGGTTCGACCTAGATCGTGCTTGTTTGGGGTTGCAACGAATACTCTGGGGCCTGTTCAAAAAGGTCGTCATTGCCGACCGTCTCGCGCCATACGTGGAGGCCGTGTACGGGAACGTCTCTCATCACAACGGCGCGACCTTGGTCCTGGCAACGTACGCCTTCGCATTTGAGATCTATTGCGATTTTTCCGGGTATTCTGATATGGCGATCGGATCCGCGCAGCTACTTGGATTCGAGTTGATGCGAAACTTCGAGCGCCCCTATTTCTCGCGGACCATGACCGAATTCTGGCGGCGATGGCACATCTCCCTTTCTTCCTGGTTGAGGGACTATCTTTACATTTCTTTGGGCGGTAATCGCGGTTCCAAGGTCCTTCTTTATCGCAACTTGATGATCACCATGGTCCTCGGCGGTCTGTGGCATGGTGCAAATTGGACCTTTCTGATCTGGGGCGCGCTGCAGGGAATCTTTCTGTGCCTGTCGCGGGCAACGCTCGGATTTCGCGACAATCTGATTGCGCGGTTGCGCCTACCGACCGTGATTGTGGACCCGTGGCGAATGTTCGTCACGTTCCAACTTACTTGTTGCAGCTGGATCTTCTTTCGCTCGGCAAGCCTCCGGGATGCAGTGGTGATCTTCGAGAACATCTTGAGCCCATGGAAGGCTCCGTTTCTCGACAAGGGGCTTTTGGTTCATGCCGGCTTCGGCGTTGCGATTCTATTGCTCGTAGAAGCGCTCGAGGCGCGTGTCGGGAGCGTTCAGAGGTGGATTTCACAGCAGAGGGCCCCACTGCGTTGGGCCCTCTGGTATGGCCTCTTGTCTTCGATCGTTCTATTCGGTGTCGAGAGCGGTAGCCAGTTTATCTACTTTCAATTCTAATGTATAAACGCATCGTCTCGTCGATCCTCTTCGCGGTTGGTCTGCTCTGCTTGGATAGAGTCTTGGCCGGTTTGATCGCGCAGCTCTACTCTCGCACCACCACGGGAGAGGGGGCGGGAGACCTTCGAGGAGCATTGAACCGTACCGATGCAGACCTACTGATATTTGGTACATCAAGAGCTCGACATCACATCATCCCCCAGATCTTGCACGATAGCTTGAATCAGAATGTATTCAATTGTGGATCGAACGGGCGTGGGATCTATTACGCGCGGATCTTGGAACGAATGATGTTGGCCCGCGGCACGAAGGCGAAGACGTTCTTGTTGCAAGTCGAGCCGTTCGATCTTTTCGATACCCATCCCGAACGGGCTAGCGTTGCTGCACCATTGATTGACATCGATCCTGTGGTCCGCGAACTTTTGGTACAGGCGACTTCATTCGGTGAGCTCAAGTTCGCGTCCCGAACATATCGATTTAATTCAATGCTATTCCCGATTGTCAGGAATTCTGCTTGGCCATCTACTGATGCCCGGGGCGCAGATGGGTTTATTGGCCTCACGGGGAATTTGGGTGGCATGGATCCAGGGACGCCTTTCGAGTCTTCGCTTCTTGACAGTGATCGGCCGTTTGACGAACGGGCACTCCCGCTCTACCGGGATTTCATCGGCGATGCGAAACGTGCCGGGATCACCGTCGTACTATTTGATTGCCCGCTCTTTCGCACGAGTGCCCCGACAAGCGCCGAGCAACGTGCGTTAGATGCTTTTGCGCGACTCGCAGCGGATGAAGACTTGGTGAGCCTGTCGTTCGACGAACGCAATTTCCCTCAGTTTTTGGACGGGCGGCTCTTCAACGACCGAGCGCACCTGAACGCCGACGGTGCCCGGATGCTGACAACCTTACTGGCAACGAAGCTGAAAGAATTACGACACTGAAATCACGAGCGGGCATGGGAAAATCGGTATGTCCAGTCTCTCGCGTCGGATGTTTCGAGCTGTGGGCTCGCGCAGTCTTCGATAGAGGGGTTCGTTGCGCGTGTGGGGGAGCGTCAGTCGAGCCAGGGTGTGGGCGTCTCGAGGCATAGCCAAGCGGGAGCCGACGACTCAGGGCGATGCAGATTGTGTCGTCGCGCAGCCGTCTGTCGACTGCGCGCCCAATTAGGAAGCCAAGCACACCAGCGCAATATCTACCGAAGGATCGCGAGCTTTCTCGTCGTAGTCACGCACTCTGAGCACCCGCTCTGCCACGATCTCGAAGCCTGAGGTACGCAGTAGAGCGCGTACCTCGTCCGTGTCTACAAATTGGTAGATATGGTCGAGTGCGTTGCTGTGGAGAACGGTAGTGGCGAACAGCGGCGCGCCCGTCTGCATCGAGCGACGCAGCTCGCTGAGCGAAAACTTTGGATCCGGGATGTGTTCGATGATCTCGGCGAAGACGGCCCACGAGAAGTCGCCATCGTGAGTAGCGAACGGTTGCCGCACGTCTGCCAACCCGAGATCGAAGCGCGAGCGCTCGACTCCGCCGTGCGCCAATAAGCGGCCCGCAAAGTCGACGCTATAGCTGCTGATATCGAAGCCACGCGCGCGCGTCTGCGGACGATGGGTGAGTACTTCGAGCAAATATAGACCATGTCCGAAACCGTATTCCGCACCGGTGCCGGAATTGGGAACACGAGGCAGGAACTCCGTCGTGAAGAAGTGATGCATGTCGAAATGAATCGGCCAAACGGCATGCGTGAGCATCAGGCCGTCCAAGTAGAACTTCTTCATGACGTCTGGGTTGTCATAAACGTTGCGCAAAACTTCGTCGAAGTCGCTATTGCTGTATTCCCCAGTCTTGAGGAAGCGCGCCTGCTCTTTCAGATATTCGAGCGTATATTCGAGCAACGCTCGCGTGGGATTGCCGCCCAAAGCGAGGGAATAGCCGACGAGTCGCTCGGCCTGACGCCAGAAGGCATCACCGTGGCGACTCACCTGATGCCCGAACTGCCCCGCGAACATCATGCGCGATTGCTGCAGGAGCTCGCTTGCGACCTTGGACGCTTGCGGATAATGGCTGGCCGCAGCGGCGACTTGCTCGGAAAGGTCAAGCATTCGTATCCTTTCGTTCGACGAATTCGACAATCACACCGCGACTGTAGATTGGCGGCAAGAAATTGATCCGGATGTCACCCGCATCGACTGGTGTCGTCTCTAACAACTTGACGCCTTTTGCCGCCAACTCGCCTTGGAACTCTTCCAGGTTATTGACCTCGATGGCTATGTGGTGCAACCCACCGGTGCCGCGATTGAACTTCGAGAGCTTCCCGCCTTCGCCTGGGATGATGAACTCGATATTCGCACCTTCACCCGAGGTGAAAACGCAGTCTGCTTCGTATTCGGGCACGTACTGCCGCCTGCCTGCTGAGAGGCCCAACAGGTCGAGCATCTCGGTGAGCTGGCTCTCTTGCGGGACAATGATCGCTACGTGATGCAGTCGTGGTTTTGCCATGCGGATTTAGCCAGGGCGCGTCGTGTACCGGGTATGCCACGCAGCTCGGAACGACTGCAATGCCGTTCAAGTTGCCTTCGGGCGGAGGATCCGCGCGGTCTTGTGGGATCCGAGTCGGTCATGCGGCCGAAGACTCAGCCCTCATTGTGCGGCGCGCCACTGTTGAAACACCAAAATGTCCCATAGGTGATGGGTCCAATCGCGCCGGCCCGTCAAGTGCTCCTGCCACCTCGTGACGATTGGCAGGGGGTCCAGCAAGCCGTCGTCTCGCAAAGCGCGCTCGCTCAACAAGGCACTCGCCCAATCGCGAAGCGGACCTCGGAGCCAATCCCCGATGGGAATCGTAAAACCCATCTTTGGGCCCGAGACCAAGGCATCCGGGACATGCCGAGACAAGACTTGCCTCAATACCCACTTGCTCACGCCCCCTCGGATTTTATAGCGAGGGGGGAGGCGCCATGCAAATTCCGCCACGCGGTGATCGAGAAGGGGTACACGCGCTTCAAGCGCAACCGTCATGCTCGCGCGATCGAGCTTGGTCAAGATGTCGTCCGGCAAGTATCGGGTCAGGTCGAGCAGCATCATGGCCTGTGCAGGGTTACCGAACGCAGGTAGCGGAAGGGCATCCCCTGGCTCGGCACCAAGCACGAGGTTCGCGTCCCAGTGCGCACACAGTGTGCGGTAGAGCTCCGAAAGGGATTGCGCAGCGAGCACGCTGGCTAGCTTGTGGACTTGTTGTCCCGGTCGGCGGATTTTGGGCAGCAGCGCTGGCGCCATTTCGAATACGCGATCCCAATGTTGCGGGGACCAGGCTAAAAGCGATCGCGCCAGCGTGCCGCGCGGAGCAATCGGCAACCGCCGCAGCATCGACCACACCGGTGGCCCCCATACGTGCCGGTTGTAGCCGCCGAACAGTTCGTCGCCGCCGTCCCCGGAAAGTGCGACGGTGACCTCGCGACGCGCCAGTCTCGAGACGAAATAGGTTGGGATTTGCGAGGAGTCCGCAAATGGTTCGTCATACATTTGAGGCAAGCTCGGGATTACATCCATGGCGTCGCGGGCTGTAACGACCACGCTTGTGTGATCGGTTCCGAGATGACGTGCGACGCGCGCTGCGTTCGCCGACTCGTCGTAATATGCCGTCTCGTTGCCGATGGAGAAGGTGCGTACGGGGCGCGAACTAAGCTTTTGCATCAGCGCCACTACGGTGGAAGAGTCCACGCCACCGGATAAAAAAGCACCGAGTGGCACGTCAGCAACCATGCGCAAACGCACAGCGTCTGTGAGGAGTCGCTCAAGCTCGTCAATGGCCTCTAGGTTCGAGCCGAGAAATGGATCGCGCACGCCGCGCGCTGCAACGGCCGCAGCCGACCAATAGCAAAGCTCTCGCGATGGTGACGCGCTGGGCTGAGTGAACGTCTGAATCATCCCCGGCAGCAGCTTATGTGCGTTCTGGTAGATGCTCTTTGCGCCAGGAACACACGAAAATTGCACGTATCCGGCGAGCGCTGCGCGGTCGATAGCGTGTGGAAACTCGGGGAGAGCTGTGAGCGCCTTGAGCTCCGATCCAAAACAAAGCCCCGACCGCAGCGAGGCAAAATAGAGCGGCTTGATTCCAAGGCGGTCGCGAACCAAATGCAAGACGCGCTCACTCGTGTCCCAGAGCGCGAAAGCGAACATGCCGATAAAACGCTGTGTTGCCCTCTCGAGTCCCCAAGCCTCGATTGCCGCGAGCATGACCTCGGTATCCGAGTGGCCACGAAAGGGCCTGGATGACTGATTGCTTCGCTCTAGCTCGCTTCGAAGTTCTTCGAAGTTGTAGATCTCCCCGTTGAAGGAAATAACGTAACGGCCGCTTGCGGACAGCATTGGCTGATGCCCTTCGACCGATAGATCGACGACGGCCAACCGGCGGTGGGCGAGCCCTAGACCCGCCTGTGCGTCATACCAATAGCCGCTACCGTCTGGCCCCCGATGTTGAAGGGCATCGGCCATGGTTTGCAACCGGCCGCGCGCGTCTGCCTCTAAGGTCGGAGAGCGCAACCAGAAACCCGCGATTCCACACATGTACGCCACCTTTTTCACTGTAGGTGGGGGCGCGTCAAGATGTGACGATACGTTACGCTAAGGGGCCGGGCTGAATTACCGGTGCCCGAGGCACCGTAGCGCACGATGGTTCGGGCGGACGCCGTGTTCAGTTATTTTTCGCGTGGCTAAGGCAACTAGATGCGTCGATTTTTGTCGTCGCCCCATTTCGCGACAGTCATTCGTCACCCGCGAACTGTGCGCGAAAGAGCTTAGCATACGCGCCCGCCGCGGCGATTAATGCGTCATGGTTACCGCGTTCAACGCAGCAGCCTTGGTCGAGCATCAAGATCATGTCGGCGGCCCGCAGCGCGGCAAGGCGGTGCGAGATCAAGATCGCGCTCCGTTGCCCGCCGAATGAGCAAAACTGCTCGAACAGTTCCGTTTCTGCTCGAGCGTCTAGATTCGCCGTGGGCTCATCCAGGACTACTATGTCGGCTTCCCGTCGCATAAAGACCCGAGCTAGCGCGATTTTTTGCCACTCTCCAAGCGATAGCTCGTGCCCACCTTCGAACCAGTGCCCGAGCTGGGTCTCATAGCCTTGAGGCAATGCTCGAATCACATCGTGTATCGATGCCTGCCGCGCAGCCTGAGCTACGCGCGTCGGATCTCCCTGGTGTGCAAGGTCTCCGAAGGCAATGTTGTCCATCGCTGGGAGCTGATAGCGCACGAAGTCCTGAAACAGAACACTGAAACGCTGGCGTAGCGCCTCCTTTTCCCAATCACGTAAGTCACGGCCGTCGAGCAAGACGCGACCGCTCGTTGGCTCGTATAAGCCCAGTGCCAACTTCACGAAGGTGCTCTTGCCGGCGCCATTCCGCCCGGCGACGGCCAGTTTGGTGCCGGGTGGAAGATGCAAGTCGAGCGCCCTTAGGGCCGGCTCAGTCGCGCCCGGATACATAAACCCCACGCTCTCGAAGCGAAGGCCATCGCCAGGCAGAGGCCCAGAGGTCGCAGTGTTCGCTGGTCGCGTCGGCACGCGCAGAAAGTCCTGCAACGCTTTGACGTAGGCGTTATCGTCGTACATTCCCGCGATGACGAGCAGCAGTTCCGTGGTGGCGTTTTGCGCTTGGCGTAGCACCGCCAAAAGCATGGCAAGGGTGCCAATAGTCACGGCGCCGAGCATCGCCTTCCACACGACCCAGGCGTAGCTCGCTCCGAGCGCACCCGCGCCGATCAACGCGAGGCCGAACCCCCACGCACCTCGTCGCACGGTCAGTGCGCGGTCGGCGCGGAACCACTTTTCGAAAATGTGACGGTGACGACCCAGGAGAATGCGGCCAATGCCGAGCAGCGCTACTTCCTTGGCGTGGTCCTCGCGAGAGAGCACTGTTTCGAGGTACTCTTGACGCCGGGCTTCCGGGGAGTGCTCTCTGTAGAGCCTGAAGCTGTCGCTGTTGAACCGCGCCTCAATCAGCACTGCTGGCAATGCGGCAGCCACTAACAGAATCATAATCCAAGGCGAGAATGCGGCGAGTAACGCTAAGAATCCGAGCAAATTTGCGGTCAACTGTAGAGCGGTGAGCGCCCGCCGGACGAGGCTCAATGGACGCCTGGTCGCCTGTTCACGAGCCTGCCGAAGCTGATCGTAAAGACCAGCGTCTTCGAAGTCGGCAAGGGACAAGTCGAGCGTCTTCTCGAGCACGAGTTCCATGACTTGTTGCGCGAGGCGCACGCGCAACAAGGCGTCGGCGACTGCAAGCGAACGTTGCACAGCCATCAGCGCGGAAATCAGCCCGAGCTCCAGACCGAGAAACTGAAGAACTATGTGACGCTGGGCCGGGCCGGGCGCAGCGACAGCGAGCGTCACCCCATCAATGATGACTTTTGCAACATACGCGATGCCAGCGGGGAGCCCTCCTGCCGCGAGAGTAAGACCAACGAGGTAGAGGCTGAGCCGACGGTCGGTTTTCCAGACCAACTCGAACGCGGATCGTGCAAACCTGACAGCCCCGAACAAACGAGCGAAACCAACTCGCCGGCTGTGTGCTCCGGGAACGACTGGCGCTTTAGCAGGTGCCGCATGGGCAGGCGTTTGAGACGACAAGACGAAGGTGAAATATCTAGCACGGGCAGAAGTGGGCCGGGTATGCGATGCTAGTATCGAGTGAGCGAAAAAACGATGCCTGACTGATTCGCACTGGAGTTTGGACTGAATGCCTCCCAATGGTGCCTCGCTACTCGGCGCAAGAACGCTGAAGTCTCGGCTTCGTTCATTGCTCGTTGACACACACGTTCGGCACATCGCCGCGCCGGTTCATCGAGGCCTGGTGCTTGCCGAGTTGCTGGGCGTGCGACTCACCGATGCTTTGAGTGATGAGCCGCAGCGTCTCTCTCCTCACGAATGTCGCCGGGTGACCGCCATCATCAAGACGTTCGAGCGTCCCTCACAGGTCGAGCGCCTGCTCACCAGCCTGCGGCGGCTATTTCCGCTGATCCAAGTGATCGTTGCCGACGATGGTCGGGTATCCGGGCACTACTCGGGCGCGCGAACGATTGCACTCCCTTTTAACCTCGGCGTCTCAGCTGGCAGGCGTGCGGCTCTGGCCGCTGTGGAGACAGAGTACACCTGGGTACTCGACGATGATTTCGTACTCTATCGGCGCACGCGTTTGGCCCGAGCTGTTGCCATTCTGGACCAGTGTCCGCGGATCGACGTCCTTGGCGGAGCCGTGATCGATCTGCCACTCGGGATGAAGCAAGCTTCGGTCGACGCCATCTACCCGACGCGGGCGGCTCCAGTCGTCCCGCTCGGCTCACTGCTCGGTGGTGTTGTCGTCCGCGACAAGGTACCTAATTTCTTCGTCGCCCGAACCGATCGATTGCGGTTGGTGGATTGGGACCCTAAGTTGAAACGCCTAGATCATGCGGATTTTTTCACGCGCGCTCGGGGTGTACTCGTCAGCACCTACGATGATGAGTTCCGCTGCCTCCACGCACCCACACCCTTTGACCGCAACTACATGAAGTCGCGCTTGGATATTGAGGGCGACGCCGCGCTCTTGCACGAACGGTACTTTGCGTAGCGCGAATCGCGCGACCTGGCTTGATTGAGGAGCATTCCGCCAGGAGGCCTACGCTTCTGCGCGCTGTCGAACCGCTCCTAGCGGCGTGCCTCAGCGGTGAAATTCACCGTCTCGCGCTTCATCGAATGCCGTCCAAGCGAGCGACAAGAGGAGCACAGCTTGGCTAAAAGCCCACAGATACTGCTTGTTTTGAACAGCGGGGGCGTGTGATGCTGCACGACGCATCTGGCTCGTCTTTCGCATGTTGTTCACTTCCTTCGAGTATCTGTTTGTGTTTCTGCCGCTGCTCGTGTGCGTGTTCCTTGCGCTGCGTCGCCTCGGCTTCGACGCCGCTTCCCGGTACTGGCTTCTCCTCGCGTCCCTTGGCTTTTATGCGAGCGACGGTTGGCTCAATCTGCCCTACTTAGTCCTTTCCATCGTACTCAACGCTTGGCTTGGAGCTAAGATCGTCCATTGCGCCGACCCCAAAATGAAGCGCCAGTTTTTGAGCTTCGGGCTGGTGGCCAACATCGGTCTGCTCATCGTGATCAAGTATCGAGTCCTGCTCCTTGGGCCGTTCGGGTTCACTTCGGCCGGCAGTGTGGCAGTCCCATCCGGGATCAGCTTTTTTACGCTCGTCCAAGTGATGTATCTGACGGATTGTTACGAAGGTCTCGCAAAACCAAATACAGCGATCAATCACGCCCTATTTGTGAGTTTTTTCCCGTACGTCATGATGGGGCCATTGGTTCGGACGAGGGACGTGCAATCGCTTCTCGCTCCTCAGGATGCGCGAGCGGCCGCCCTCGACGACATCGCGCCTGGGATTGAACAGATTTGTGTTGGACTATTCAAGAAGACCGTATTTGCGCAGAGCTTTGTCTTCTTTGTGGATACCGGTTGGGGGCAAAATCGGCCGCTTACGTTCGTCGAAGCTTGGATCACCACCATTGCCTTCGCGTTCGAACTCTACTTCGATTTTAGCGGTTATAGCGATATGGCGGTTGGCGCAGCTCGTTTGCTCGGCGTCAAGCTACCGGCAAATTTCGACAGCCCGTACAAATGCAAGTCTGTGATCGAATTTTGGCGACGCTGGCACATCACCTTGTCGAACTTCATTACGACATACATGTACACACCGCTACTCCGCGCTCGAAAGAAGCCGACGTTCTCTTGGGCGATGTGCGCAACGGTTTTTTCGATGGCTGTAGCTGGGTTGTGGCACGGCGCGCAGTGGACATTTCTGATTTTCGGTATCCTGCATGGCGTCGCTCTGGCCATCAACCATCTTTGGAGAAAGACCAAACGACGGATTCCTTCTGCTTTGGGTTGGACGCTCACTTTCGCATTCGTCGCGTCTTCGTTGGTGCTGTTTCGAGCTCCAGATATGGGCCGTGCGCTCAAAATGTACAACGGACTACTTGGTGCGGGCGCCGTCCTCGGGCTGGATCGCGAAGCATTCTTGGGAGGCTCAGTCACGCTAGTTCGAGTGGTCGTCGCGCTCGTTGGAGTAGTCGTCTGTTTCTTCGCCCCGAACTCGAACACCATCGCGAAGAGCTTCGAATCTTCTGGGCGCCGCGCGCTGATCGGTGCAGTGCTGTTCGTGATTGCTCTGGTGTTCATGAACTCGTTGTCTGCCAAGGAGTTCATCTATCGTGAGTTCTAAACGTTTTTGCTCCATTTGGGCCATCACTGTTCTTGCGGGGATCGTTGCCATCGTCGGCTCCAGCCTTTGGCTCGATCACTACGCGCTATTCGGTGATCCGAAGGGAAAGGTGCGCAAGGTTTACAGATCGGAACGGACATCGAAATACCTGCACTCTTTCAGGTATGTCCCATCAAACTTCGATGGGCTGCTTCTGGGCGCCTCGATTTCGGCGAATTGGGACACTAGCCGCTTGAAGAGTGCTCGCGTATACAATGCCTCGATCCTCGGAGCGAACTTCTTTGAGGAAGCGCTCATCGCGGACAATGCGCTCTCTGCTGGACGGATCCATTGGGTCATCGCTTGTGTTCATCCATATTTGACGAACACACATGGTCGCAAGTCGGAGTACATGACTCCGGAGGAGTACAGGTCGGCCTTAGGGTCCCTCAACCTTTTCATTGAGGAAGCGGCCAAGCTCCTGACAGATCATGGTCTCATGACAGGGCGCTACAATGAGTACGGCGCGTACGACTATACTGGCGATCCCGACTTTGAGAAAACTCATGGCTCGCAGTCCGACCCTAACGCCGTTCGAAGAGCGATGCAGGTGTACATCGATCAGAGAATAAAGTCTGGGAAACCGGAGGCGCAGTTTTCGATCAGCCCGGGCGCGCTAGATGATCTCCGCGGAATCTTTGCGACCGCGACCCAGCACGGAGCGAAGGTGTTGGTCGTCTACCCGCCGATCTACAGCTTCCGCTTCGAAGTGGAGCGGGCAGACTGGGAGGCCTACTGGAGCACACTCGCAACGGTGATTCCCCCCGAAGCAACAGTGCTGAATTTCAATCTTCCACCGTACGACGTCGGTCGCGCGGATATCACTAACTTCCACGACTCTCGTCATTTGAGTAAGAAGTACGCGGTCTATCTGGTTAGTGAGCTCGATCGATTCCTCGCCGAACATTGAGCGTGTGGACGTGAGCCGTCGTCTCGAGTCGCGCTGGATTTCGGGCTTGTTTTTTGCCGGTGTGACGTGCCGACCCCAAGTCTCGGGCTTCAGAGCCTGCCAGTGAATTGGCGCGTGCTACCAAGCGATACCAATGTAGCGGCGATTCGGGGGAGGCGTCTTGAACGCACCGCACAGGTCGATGATTACGGCGTCGGTAGATGCTTGCAGCGCGAGTTCTCGATACTCAGGGGTAGTGTTGGTGATAACCAAAACGCGGGCGTGTTCAAGGAACTCTCGACCGGTGTCGACCATCAGCTCCGCCAAATGGGGTAGGTGAACGTTGACGAACGCTCGATTCGCTCCGACAAGCTTTGCTTGACGTACGATAGGATCGAACACCCTGAGTCGTGAGCCTTTGCCCAACAAGCGTTCTGCTAGAACCACTGCGGGGCTCTCGCGCAAATCGTCGGTTCCAGGTTTGAAGGCCAGGCCGAGGAGGCCAACGTCGCGTGTTCCGTGCGATAGGATCAAGGTCGCCGCGCTTTCAATCTGCTGCTGATTGGAAATGAGCAACGAGTCCAACAGAGGCACGGCAACGGTGGAGTATCGCGCGACACTAGAAAGGGCGCGGACATCCTTTGGTAAGCACGAGCCTCCGAAGGCAAAGCCTGGACGCAGGTAGGCAGGAGATACATTCAGCTTCTTGTCTCCGATCAGGAGTTCCATGACGCTGCGCCCGTCGACAGCTAGCTTTTTCGCGAGCTGACCAATCTCATTGGCGAAGGTGATCTTCGTCGCGTGCCAGGCGTTCGCAGCGAGCTTGACCATTTCCGCCTGTTCGAGAGACGTAATGAGCACTTCCCCAGATACGTCTCGGTAGAGCTCGCGGAGTTTCGCCTCGGCGCCAGCGTCACTGACCCCCAATATCGTGTACGGCGGGTCAAAAAAGTCCTTCAGCGCGCAACCTTCGCGCAGAAATTCTGGATTGAAGGCAACCTCGACGAATTCCTTGTCGGCGAGGGAATGCAGCATTGAACGACACATTGCTGTCGTGCCGACGGGTACCGTAGAACGCAGCACGACCAAATGCTGGCTACGCTTGGTGGCGATGGCGTTGCCGAGACTTTCGCAGACACGCGTGACGTAGCCCAGTTCTGGGGTGCCGTCAGCGCGCGTTGGTGTACCTACACAGATTAGACTCACCTCGGTTGCGCTAACCGCTTCTTCGAGTGACGTGGTAGCTTGAATGCGACCCTGCTCGTGTGCAACCCGAAGAGCCTCCGCAAGTCCCTCCTCGTGCACTGGCGGAACGCCTCGGGCAAAAGATTCAACCTTGTCCGGCGCGACATCCACGCCAATCACCTGGTGACCACAGCGAGCAAGGGCTGCCGCGCTGACCGAACCGACGTACCCAAGCCCAAAAATACTGATCTTCACCGCTCGTCTCCCGTTTCAACTTAAAAGGGCGTGAAATGACGACGCGACAGATTGTACGAGCCGCTCATAACCGAACCTCTGAGCGATGTGCTGGTAACCTGCGTGCGCCAAGCGGGTGCGTTCTTGCCGGTTTGCGAAGAGCCGTAGCAGTGGCTTCTCCATTTCGTTCGCATCCGTGACAATGGCGTTCTCACCGCTGGTGAGCTCCAAGCCTTCAGCCCCAACCGGAGTGGTCAACATCGGACAGCCGTGCATTATCCCTTCTATCACCTTGCGCTTGACGCCTCCACCCGAGACCAAGGGCGCGACGAAAATCGCGTCGACGGGGCGCAAATGGTCAGCGAGACGTTTCACCTCGCCCAGAATGGTAACATTCCGCAGGTTCGCGGCCTGGCGCTTCATGGCGGCTGTTGGACCGATGCCGAGAAGATTCAACTTGATGCCCGTGGCCTGCACATTGGGCTGGCTGAATAGATCCAACAACCGAAGCGCGCATTGTTCGTTCGGAGCACCCGTGTAGTTTCCAAGATACACGGCCGTTGGTGGCTCCTCAGGAAGCGTTACTTCGAAGGACAGGGAGTTCGGAACGGTATCTGGGTCGACCACATTGGGAACCATGTCGATCTTCGGCACGGAGCCATATGAGGCCAGCTCGTGTGCGTCCTCCTGCTTGAGGACCCAGGCTAAGTCGGCATCTCGGTAGAAGTCATGTTCGATGATCGAGCAAGACCTCATTGCCAGCAAGTGCTTCACGCGACCTAACACGTCCGAGCGCGGCAATGTGCGCAAGATCGTTCGGTATCGCTCGCCTTGTAGGTCATGAACGTCGACTACGAGCTTCGCGCTAGTCAGCTTGCGAAGTAGAGGCAGGGTCACTCCCAGCTCGACACACGAGAGCACGACAACGTCTGGTTTCGACTCTGCGACGATGCGACTGAGCTGAACGCGGGCGGCATCAGCCATGAACTGCGCTGTCGGATAGGGTGTTTTCGCCAGCATTAGCTTGGCCAGGGCGGCGGCTCGCGCTTGTCGCTTCAGCTCGTGAAAAGGCAAGATGTGCACCGAACGTGCGCCGTGGACGTGGTTAAGGCCAGGTCGCCGAGCCCAATAGACGACGTCTGCAGAGTACTGAGTGGTCAAGCATCGAAGCATGAGTTTGTCATGGACTCGGGCTCCACTGGTGGTCGGTAGTGGCCACTCGCTCATCAAGTACAGAACGTTCACGGTGCAGCTGTTCCCGCATCAGAACGCGACGCCGAGGTGCGTTGAGCATGCGCCTCGAGTACGAGCTGGAGCGAAGCGAGGACGATCAATGCATCGCCATGGTTTCGAAGCCTTCGCTCGTGTCGTTGCCAGATCCCGTCGAAATCTACCCAGTCACAGATGCCGCGCGTGCGAAGCCGTTCAACCGCTCCACGCACGATGCGCCGCACATCAGGGCTGGTGCGGATCGCTTCGTTGAAATCGTTGTATTGGACATTGGGCCAATTCACGGACGGTGCGAATTGATGAAACAGCTTCCGCACGCGATTCCACCAGAAAGTCGCTTTGAGCATGGCCTTAGGAGTGTCAAAATCATGGCCAATGCGGTTCGTGCTACGCAATCCGAACAACCTCGGCGAGATGGCACGTCCGACGTCGATCATCAGCTGCCGGCCAAGACGGTAGCGATTCGGTACGCTGAACATGAAGTCCATCCAAACACTGTTGATGAGCGGTGTCTTGTAGGTGAATCCCTTCCAGATTACATGCGCAACGGTGAACTTGGCGACGCCCTCGTCGAAAAGAACTTGTTCGTCCCACGTCAACACATCGGGGGCAATGCGACCTCCTGCCACGTGTGGAATGAAGGCATCGTCGCTACAGCGGTGTAACCGCGTTGACCTGACAAATGCGCGATTGCGCAAATAGGTCCGTTTCGCTTGATCGAGCGTAGCTGACGGTGGGTCGTGGAGGTGGCTGCCGGCGACGGCATCTCCCACGTACCCCGACCAGACGGTCCCGTTGCCGAAAAGCCTTTCGACCTCTCGCGACGGAGTGTTGAGGAAGAGCACCGCCTGACAGTCTTCGCGCCTGGCGACGTCAAGCAGGTCGTCCTCGTGATAGGTCATCGCGTTCATTGGAAAAGAGATGTGTCGAGTGCCCGCTTCTTTTGCGAGTTGCGCACCAATCTCGAAGTCGTAGCTCCCAGGTATCCCGTGAGTGTACGTGCGAATATTCTTCGCTTCGGTTTGCTCGAGCAAAGCACAAAGGATTAGTCGGCTATCGAGCCCGCCACTCAGCGGGACAACGTGGTCGTTGCTGTCTTGGAACTGCTCACCGATCGTCGAGCGTAACGCTTCTTTGCCAACGGCGACCAGCTCCGGCCCTGATGTCTCGGTGTAGCGACCCTTGTCTATTCGCGAGAAATCGATCGGTTGCCGATTTGCCTCGTAATCAATGAAGTAGCCGAGCTTGAGGAACGATTCGACACCAATTGGGCTTGGACTTGTGAGATCTCGCATCCGGGAGCCAGCATGATAGGCGCTCCGAGGTCTTAGGCAAGTGCGGGATTGCCTTCGCTTTTGTCGCCACGCGCGTTTGCAGTCGCATGATTCGTCGCCTGGGGATCGGGCCGCTAAGCCGGTATGCGCTTGGGCGGGCTGAAGACAACAGACCGCCTGGCCTCGCAGTCAAAAGTGTCACGCCGGATACCTGGACCAACGACAACCAGGTGATCTATTGTCCGCAAAACCTGGCAGCGGGCGACCTGTCGCGGGCGCGTTGCTACTCGGCCGGCGTGCCAACTACTTCGTGACAATTAGGGAGCCGTTCTTGTTCGAACTTGCCAAAGATTCCAGGCGTTTGGCGTCCGCAGTACTTCGTCGGATTAGTACTACGACGCAAGTGCGTTTCAACTATCCGTTGTGGACTGGGGCATCGCGCTTCAAGGTGCCGGTGATCAACGGCGTCGGCGCGGATCTCCTGAAAAATCGGGAGGCTTGGTTGGACGCGGTGATCGCGTTACTCGTGCGCGAAGATCCCAGCGCAGTATTTGTCGACGTTGGCGCGAATATCGGGCAAACGATGCTCAAGGTACGGGCTGCCCATCCAACGATCGCGTACGTCGCGTTCGAACCGAATCCCTATTGCGTTCACTACCTGCGAGAGCTGATCCAGCAAAATGAGCAACTTGCGGATGTCGTCGTCTATCCCGTCGGGCTCTCGGATAAGACGCAGATTCTATTTCTGATCCTCGAGAATCTGGTCGATTTAGAAGGCACGGTTGTTGGCAATTTTCGAAAAGGCGATGACCGGAAGATCAAGATCCCAGTGGCGCTCTTTCACCCTCGGGATCTCGCGCAAGCAATGAACTTTCGCATGCTGCTTAAGATCGACGTGGAGGGTGGCGAACTCGATGTGCTCCAAGGACTGAGCGAAAATCTGTCGGCGCACCGAAGCCCGGTCATCTGCGAAGTGCTCCCGGCATACTCCGCCGACAATTGGGTGCGCGTGGAACGGCAGACGGCACTTCAAGCTCTGCTCGCGGAGTGGAACTACGTTGCGGTTCGCGTTCCCGCGCGCGAGCCGCCGTCAGTGGTCTCCGAATTTGGGATCCATTCGAACTTGGACTGGATCAACTATGTGTTGGTGGCGAAAGAGCAATCCGACCTCATTGCCAAGATCCTTAGTCTAAAGATCGCGCCGGCGAGCTGACGTACATGTGACGTTCAGCAGTTCGATGAACCAGACTAGCAAGATTTTCGGATCTGCCGATTGCGCGCAAACAACTCCTAGGGTGCAATCAACCAGACGCCCTCCTCACGTTGCCTGCGGTGCGTCTGCCGGTGGCCATTTGAAAAGTGGCGCAGCAATTTTAAGAATCCTTATGAAGGGCAGCAACAGTTAGCCGGCACACATGAGGGCCGATGCGCAAGCGACTTGATCGCAAACTTCGCCGAGCACCGCGGGAAGTACGCATGTGCCCTGACTGCATACGAGTCCCAGCCCGCACAGGCCCTCCAAGCAGGCTTGCCCTGCTGGGGGATATGCGACGCACCTCGGGACCGGACAGGCTTGCGGGTTGTCAATTGAGACCGCGGGGGGAGGTAGGCAATTCGGAAACGAAGCTGCGAGTACGCAGTGGCTACCCGGCACGCACTTACCAGCATTGGGATCAGCCGCCAGACTATTGCAAACGCCGCCGACCGGCACGCGTGCGCGGCACCGCAGTGTCGATTGGGAGGGCGAACTGGTGCAATCGAGACCAGGTGCGCAATCCGCGTCTGCCACGCAGAGGGACAATTCGTCCAACAGTTCAGAGCATCGAAATTGGCCTGAAAGTACGTGAAAAATGCAAGGAAACTCTTCCTGGCAGTAGATCCCGGTGCTTCCTCCGTCATTACAATTGAGCGTGCCGTATGGCGCGCGCGCGGCACAAATCTTATTGGTGTCCGTGTTCGCGTAGAAGCCGTGGGCACAATCGGTTTGGTTTGGCCCGACGCCAGGTTCGCCGGCGATCGGGCCCGGCGTACAAGCGCCGGCCGAGCATCGGTAGCCAAACGGGCAATCAGTAGCGGTGCTTGTGCATGTTTTCGGCACGCAGTGGGCGCCGCTTGAGCCTCCGCCTGCCGTACCCGCCGTACCCGCCGTACCCGCCGTACCTGCCGTACCTGCCGTACCTGCCGTACCTGCCGTACCTGCCGTACCCGCCGTACCTCCCGTCCCTGCCGCACCCGCCGTACCAGCAGCACCCCCCGTCCCCGGCCGCCCCGGCCGCACCGCCCCCCCCGCCCGCACCCGCCCTACCTGCCGTACCTGCCGTACCCGCCGTACCTGCAGTACCCCCCGTACCTGCAAGGCCATCGCCGCCAGCCGAGCCCCCCGAATAGGCTCCCGAAGCCCCGCCAACCGTCGTTCCTCCGCTGTCGCCGGCACCGGCGACCTCACCCTGATTCCCTGCATCTGATCGTGACCCACCACTGGTGCCGGCATGGCTGGCGCCACTGGTGCCGGCATGGCTGGCGCCACTGGTGCCGGCATGGCTGGCGCCACTGGTGCCGGCATGGCTGGCGCCACTGGTGCCGGCATGGCTGGCGCCACT